>Ga0256404_1000368_pt1 | contig 117912 bp, 94 predicted proteins | sample RumenRJG_01DNA_FD_185990 | JGI IMG/M metagenome (GOLD analysis project Ga0256404, IMG submission 185990) | Bovine rumen microbial communities from Lethbridge, Alberta, Canada - RJG_01 | ecosystem: Host-associated > Mammals > Digestive system > Stomach > Rumen | place: Canada: Alberta... | reverse complement strand
GCGAAATGGAGAAAAGTACAATCCAGATCATGATTATTATGCAGCACTTAACGCTGCATGAAACAAGAGTGTTAAATATATAGTTAAAAAGAAGAAATCGTTAGGAATTTAACATAGAATGCGGAAAAATAACGGAAAAGAAACGGAAAAGAAATCTGTGGGAACTGTGCGATCTGTGTGAGATAAAAAGAAAGAATAGTATTTCTGGGATAATTATGATAATTATGATAATTTCTTTCAGAGATAAAACGGAAAAGAAATTCTGTAATATTTTGAATTAAATTGTGTATAATTTCTCCGCGTAGCGGATCCATAACCACATCGCCGCAGGCGATTAAAAGAATAGAGCACGCTGCGCGTGGATATTGAACAAATTAGTTTCAAATTGAACAAAATATTTTTTTATAACGGAAGAAACGGAAATAAAACAGAAAAACTCTAAGTTTGCAGCGTCTAAGAAAAAGATAGAATTATTTTTGCTTAGTAAGGTTCGATTCCCTACCTTTGTTGTAAGAAGGAGGAACCGGCCTGCTGGAGAGGGAAACTTGAGAAATCACAGGGGCAAGCCCATTTTCCGTATCAGTCCTCCCAGCCACGTTGCAAGCTCTGATAGAATGATAACGGCTTCGAGCCTAATTAGAGTGTAGAGTCAATGCAACTATGCCGATTCCTTTTAAACGGTACAAAGGTATGAAAAAAATCTTTATCGGCATCGATTTTTCCAAGGAAAAGTTTGATGCGACGGTCATCAAGGCCGAGGGAGTCGAGGAGCGTGCAGAGAGACAGCACGAAGTGTTTGACAACAAGGTAAGCGGTTTCCGCCGCCTTCTCAGATGGGTGAAGTCCGTTGCTGATGAGCCTGATGCAGGGCTCTGGCTGTTCTGTGGAGAGAACACAGGCGGCTACAGCAGGGCGCTGTGCAACTACCTCTATGGAAGCGGCTACGACATGTGGCTGGAGAATGCGCTGAGTATCAAGCGGAGCTATGCCCTGCAGCGTGTCAAAAGTGACAAAGCTGACGCTGGTGTTATCGCAGAGTACGCCATGCGAAACTACGATCAGATGCGCTTGTATAAGCCTCTGGGAAATAACCTGGAGCGTTTGCGTGAAGTGTTCCTCTACCGCCACAACCTTGTCAAGACGAAGGCCTCCATGACCACGAGAAGGGGTGAAAAGAAACTGACCCAGGAGAAATCCGACATCAGCCGTTTCATGGCACAGAGCAGTAGACACCTCATCAGTGAGTTCAACAAGAAGATTGCGGAATGCGACAGGAGAATACAGGAAATCATTGCCGGGGACGAAGACCTGCGCAGGAACTTCGAGATCATCACCTCCGTGCCTGGTGTGGGAACGCAGAACGCGGTCTGCCTGATGGTGTACACGGATAACTTCGGGCGGTTTGACTATAACTCACGAAAGATTGCCTGCTATTATGGCGTGGCTCCGTTTGGAAGACAATCCGGAACCAGTGTGAACACACCCCCGCATGTAAGTCCGTTCGCCAACAAACTCATCAAGGCACTGCTGACACAGGCCGCGCTGGCATCGGTCAATTTCTGTCCGCAGATGGCTGTCTACTACAGAAGGCTTGTCGATGCGGGAAAGAAGAAGCCTGTGGCGGTCAATAACGTAAAAAATAAACTGTTGCACATCATTACAGCTATGATTAAAAAAGGAGAAAGATACAACCCGGATCACGACTATTATGCAGCACTAAAGGTGGCATGAAGGTCAAAGTGTTAAAAATATAGTTAAAACGAAAAATATATTAGGAATTTAACATAGAATGCGGAAAAGGCTATGTATTCCGTATCAAATAGTATTTCTGGAGTAATTATGATAATTATGATAATTTCTTTCAGAACTAAAGCGACCACGCTCTGCGTCTCTGCGTGAGAACAGAACTGCACAAAAATCGCAATTTGTGCACAATTGAAGTGTTTTTGTGCATTTTATTTTGCTGTGTGCGCAAAAAGCAGTACCTTTGCAGTGCTTTTTGAAAAAGCGTCCGTAAGGAATACATTATTTACTAATAAATATGGCTTTAAAAATTGTAGTACTTGCTAAGCAAGTACCAGACACAAGAAACGTGGGTAAGGATGCCATGACCGCTGAAGGTACAGTGAACCGTGCCGCCCTACCCGCCATCTTCAATCCCGAAGATTTGAATGCCCTAGAGCAGGCTCTCCGTTTGAAGGAGCAGAATCCTGGCTCTACAGTAGGAATCCTCACGATGGGTCCTCCACGTGCAGGTGAAATCATCCGTCAAGGACTGTATCGTGGTGCCGATACGGGTTGGTTGTTAACCGACCGCCTGTTTGCTGGTGCCGACACCCTCGCCACTTCGTATGCGCTGGCTACAGCCATCAAGAAGATTGGTGATGTGGACATCGTGATTGGTGGTCGTCAGGCTATCGATGGTGATACCGCACAGGTGGGTCCGCAGGTGGCTCAGAAACTGGGTCTGAACCAGGTGACATACGCCGAGGATGTGCTCAGCGTGAAAGATGGTAAGGCTACCATCAAGCGCGTGATTGACGGTGGCGTGGAGACTGTAGAGGCTCCGCTGCCCGTGGTGATCACCGTGAACGGAAGTGCTGCCCCCTGTCGCCCGCAGAACGCCAAGCTGGTGATGAAGTACAAGCGCGCTACCTGTCCGATGGAGCGTCCTGCTGAGGGTACAGCATACGACTATCTCTATGAGGAGCGTCCTGAGCTGACACTGAACCAGTGGAGCGTAGCTGATGTGGATGGTGATGTGAACCAGTGCGGTTTGAGTGGCTCTCCCACCAAGGTGAAGGCTATCAAGAACATCGCGTTCCAGGCTAAGGAGTCGAAGACTTTGACGGCTTCTGATGCTGATATCGAGGGAATGATCAAAGAATTGTTGGAAGAAAAAATCATTGGCTAACATGAACAATAAATTTGTGATAAATTCAAGGATAATTAATGATAATTCGTGTTTTATTTTTTAACATGAATTGCCATCAATTGAACACGAATTTTTCATGAATGAATTTAAGTTGAAGATTATGAATAATGTTTTTGTATATTGCGAAATTGAAGGTACCCTGGTACAGGAAGTATCTCAGGAGTTGCTGACCAAGGGTCGCAAGCTCGCCAATGAACTGAAAGTGGAGCTCCACGCCGTTGTTGCCGGTACAGGTATCAAGGGCAAGGTGGAGGATCAGATTCTGCCTTACGGTGTTGACAAGTTGTTTGTGTTCGATGCCAAGGATCTGTTCCCTTATACCTCAGCTCCCCATACCGACATCTTGGTGAACCTCTTCAAGGAGGAGCAGCCGCAGATCTGCTTGATGGGTGCTACCGTGATTGGTCGTGACCTCGGTCCTCGTGTTAGTTCATCACTGACCTCTGGATTGACGGCCGACTGCACCGAGCTGGAGATCGGTCCGTTTGAGGACAAGAAGAACAACAAGGTGTATGAGAACCTGCTCTATCAGATTCGTCCTGCCTTCGGTGGAAACATCGTGGCAACGATTGTGAACCCCGACCACCGTCCTCAGATGGCTACTGTTCGTAGTGGTGTGATGCAGAAAGCGCTCTACGAGGGAAAGGCCAGGAACGAGGTTGTTTATCCTGAGGTTTCGAAGTATGTGAGTCCTGAGGCTTTCGTGGTGAAGGTGCTCGACCACCATGTGGAGGCTGCGAAGCATAACCTGAAGGGTGCGCCCATCGTGGTTGCCGGTGGTTATGGTATGGGCTCGAAGGAGAATTTCGACATGCTGTTCGACCTGGCTAAGGTGCTGCATGGCGAGGTGGGTGGTTCTCGTGCTGCTGTGGATGCAGGCTGGCTGGATCATGACCGTCAGATTGGTCAGACGGGTGTTACCGTTCATCCGAAGGTGTATATCGCCTGCGGTATCTCTGGACAGATTCAGCACATCGCTGGTATGCAGGACTCTGGTATCATCATCTCTGTGAACAACGACCCCGATGCGCCTATCAACAAGATTGCTGACTACGTGATTGTGGGTACAGTAGAAGAGGTGGTTCCCAAACTCATCAAGTACTATAAACAGAATAGCAAGTAGTCTTTAAACACGAATTACCGCGAATTATCCATTAATTTATAACGTATGTTCGTAAAGGATTTCAAGCAATATAAGGATACCGTATATCAAATCATTGGAGCAGCAATGAATGTTCACGATGAATTGAGTTGGGGTTTACTGGAGCCTGTATATAACGAAGCACTCCACCTTGAACTACTTGACAACAATATCGCTAACGAACGGGAAAAGCATCTGCCTTGCTATTACAAGCACCATCAGTTAGAGAAATTCTACCAGATGGACCTTGTGGTGGACGATGTCGTAGTCGAACTCAAGTCTGTAGAAGAGTTGAGCTCTGCTCATAGGGCACAACTCTTCAACTACTTGCGACTGACACGAAAGCCCATTGGCTTGCTTATCAATTTTGGTCAGCCCTCTCTACAGGGAGAACGCTATGGATACGATGAGGTGACAAACGAATGTATCCTGCTTAACAAAAATATGGAACCCGTATATGCGGAAAATTATATGGACAATTAAATGGTAATTATATGTTAAACAAAATGAAAGCATTAGATTATTTTCTCCTTATCTGTGCCATTGCACTGCTCGGTGTTGCCTATTACATTACTACAAAAGGTAATTTGGAACTCGCTGCTTTAGTAAACTTCTGTGCTTATATTTGTGGTACAGTAGCCGGCACAAGAATAGGAGCAAGAATTTATAAGAAGAATCAAGAAAACAAATAAGATAATATGGCAAACTATTATAGCGATCATCCTGAGATCGGGTTCTACTTGAACCACCCCCTGATGGCTCGTATCGTTGAGCTGAAAGAAAAGGGTTTCGCAGATGCGAAAGAATATGACTACGCTCCCGTTGACCTGGGCGATGCCATCGAGAACTACAAGCAGATTCTCGACATCACCGGCGATGTGGCTGCCAATATCATCGAGCCGAACAGTGAGGCTGTCGACCTGGAAGGTCCGCACCTTGAGAACGGTCGTATGATCTACGCCTCTAAGACTTACGAGAACCTCGACGCCACCCGCAAGGCTGGTCTGTGGGGTGTAAGTATGCCTCGCCGCTACGGCGGTCTGAACCTGCCCAACGCTGTGTTCTCTATGCTGAGTGAGATGATTTCGGCTGCCGATGCCGGTTTCCAGAACATCTGGAGCTTGCAGAGCTGTATCGACACCCTCTATGAGTTCGGAAGCGAGGAGCAGCGCCAGAAGTATATCCCCCGCGTTTGTGCCGGTGAGGGTATGAGTATGGACCTCACAGAGCCTGATGCCGGTTCCGACTTGCAGCGCGTGATGCTGAAGGCTACCTACGACGAGAAGGAAGGCTGCTGGCGACTGAATGGTGTGAAGCGTTTCATCACCAATGGCGATAGCGACATCCACCTCGTACTGGCTCGTTCAGAGGAAGGCACGAAGGACGGACGCGGGTTGTCGATGTTTATCTACGACAAGCGTCAGGGTGGCGTGAACGTACGTCACATCGAGCATAAATTGGGTATCCATGGCTCTCCCACCTGCGAGCTGACCTACAAGAACGCTAAGGCAGAGCTCTGCGGAAGCACTCGTCTGGGTCTGATCAAGTATGTGATGGCCCTGATGAACGGTGCTCGCCTGGGTATCGCTGCACAGAGTGTAGGTGTTGAGCAGGAGGCATACAACGAAGGACTGGCTTACGCAAAGGAGCGTCAGCAGTTTGGTGACAAGATCATCAACTTCCCTGCTGTCTACGACATGCTCAGCCGCATGAAGGCTAAGCTCGATGCTGGTCGTTCACTGCTCTATGAGACAGCCTGCTACGTGGATGTTTACAAGTGTCTTGAGGATATCGAGCGCGACCGTAAGCTCACTCCCGAGGAGAAGCAGGAGCTGAAGAAGTACCAGCGCCTGGCTGATGCCTTCACCCCACTGGCCAAGGGTATGAACTCTGAATATGCTAACCAGAACGCTTACGATGCTATCAGCATTCACGGTGGTTCAGGTTTCATTATGGAGTACAAGAGTCAGCGTTTGTTCCGCGATGCCCGTATCTTCTCGATCTACGAGGGTACTACACAGCTGCAGGTGGTGGCCGCTATCCGCTACATCACCAACGGCACGATGCTGAACAACATCAAGGATATGCTGGCTGCCCTGCCTGCTGAGGCCAATGCGGCGCTGAAGGCTCGCGTGGAGAAGCTCATCCCCATCTACGAGGATGCACTCAACTACGCCAAGAGTCTCGACTCTCAGGACGCCTTCGACTTCCTGGCCCGTCGTCTCTACGATATGACTGCCGAGTTGGTGATGTCGCTGCTCATCATCCGCGACGCCGCCAAGGCTCCCGAACTCTTCGAGAAGAGTGCCAACGTATATGTTCGCATGACCGAAGAAGACGTTTGCGGCAAGTCAGCCTACATCAAGAACTTCCGCGTGGAAGATCTTGAGGCTTTCAAGGCTGCCGAGAGCGCCGAAGCTTAAAATCAACAGCATACAAAAATGGAATGCGCAGGTTTCTGCGCATTCCATTTTTTCAAATCCACTGATCATCCTATCCATTATGAAAACTGTCTATCCCACAAAGGTATCCGTCACGCTCGTCTTGATTATCAGCATCATCGTAGGCTGTACCCTCATCCCACTTATAATCAACAGCAAGTGGATTCTATTCTTTATCGATCTGTTAGTTTACGCCATTGTGCTATATCTGATGCTCAGCATCAAGTACGAAATCAACGATTCGCAACTCATCATTCACCAGACAATGGGCAAGATGATCATCGACATCAACACCATCAAAAGCATCGAGCCCACCCACACCATTCTCAGTGCGCCAGCCAGCTCTTTAGACCGTCTGCGCATCAGCTACAACAAATATGATGAAGTAGTCATTTCACCCCGACGGAAGGAAGAATTCATCCGCCAGCTGCAATCCATCAACCCACAAATTACGGTCAAGGGAGGGAAATAGATTTCAGTCTCTCAATATGATTTCGCAGTTGTCCAGACTTTCCACCGTGGCCAAAGCCTGATAACTGATTCCCTGACTAAGTCAGTTCACATCAAGAACTTCAAGGCTGAAGACCTTGAGAGCTTTAATCTTTCAATTCTTCAATCCTTATCATATGCATGCACCGGATAGTCGAGGGTGTAATGCAACCCCCTGCACTCTTTCCGTTCAATGGCCATGCGGGTAATCAGGTAACCCACGTTGATCATGTTTCGCAGTTCGCAGATATCTTTTGAGGCCTTCACACGCTTGAACAGGTTCTCTGTTTCCTCGTACAACATATCCAGACGGTCCCAAGCGCGTTTCAACCGAAGGTCTGAGCGCACGATACCCACGTAGTTCGACATAATCTGTCCTACCTCCTTTACACTCTGCGTAATTAGCACCTGTTCCTCGTTGGTCATTGTTCCCTCATCATTCCATTCAGGAATCTTGTCGTTGAAGTCATAGAGATCCACATGCTCCACCGAGTGTTTGGCCGCCGTCTCCGCATACACCACCGCCTCGATTAGCGAGTTACTTGCCAGTCGGTTTCCACCATGCAGACCTGTACAAGAGCACTCTCCAAGGGCATACAGGCGCTCGATGCTGGTGCAGCCGTTCAAATCCACCTTGATACCGCCGCACATGTAATGGGCAGCAGGACGAACGGGGATATAATCGGATGTGATATCGATACCAATAGACAGACATTTCTGGTAGATATTCGGGAAGTGGTGACGTGTCTCTGCAGGATCCTTGTGCGTCACATCCAGACACACATGATCCAGACCATGTATCTTCATCTCCTTATCGATGGCTCTTGCCACGATATCACGTGGTGCCAAGGAAAGACGGTCATCGTATTTCTCCATGAAGGTTTCACCGTTGGGCAGTTTCAGGATGGCTCCATAGCCTCGCATAGCCTCCGTGATCAGATAAGCAGGGTGTGTCTCCCCCACATGATGGAGCACTGTGGGATGGAACTGCACAAACTCCATGTCGGCTACTGTTCCCTTGGCACGATACACCATGGCAATGCCGTCGCCTGTAGAGATGACGGGATTGGAGGTTGTCTCATAGACAGCACCGCAGCCACCTGTACACATCACCGTGATCTTCGACAGATAGGTGTCCACCTTCTGGGTATCAGGGTTCAGCACATAGGCGCCATAGCAGTTGATATAGGGGGTACGACGAGTCACCTTAGCGCCAAGATGGTGCTGGGTGATGATCTCCACGGCAAAGTGGTTCTCCTTGATATCGATGTCAGGACAAGCGCGTACGGCAGCCATCAAACCCCTTTGGATCTCAGCTCCGGTATCGTCGGCATGGTGCAGGATACGGAACTCAGAGTGCCCTCCCTCGCGGTGCAGGTCGAAGTCGCCCTGCTCGTTCTTATCGAAGTTCACCCCCCAGTTCACCAGTTCCTTGATCTGTGAGGGCGCCATCCGTACCACCTGTTCCACGGCAGCACGGTCGCTGATATAGTCGCCAGCGATCATCGTATCCTCAATATGCTTGTCGAAATTATCGACCGCGAGGTTTGTCACCGAGGCCACTCCTCCCTGTGCGAAACTGGTATTAGCCTCATCGAGACTTGTCTTACAGATCATGCAGATCTTACCCTTCTTCTCTCGCGCCACCTTCAAGGCGTAGCTCATACCGGCCACTCCAGAGCCGATAATAAGAAAATCGTACTTGTATATCATAAAGCGTACTTATTGTTTCTCTCGTGTCACCAACCACGCACCGAACAACACCAGCACTGCTGCAATGGGCTTATCCCATGTCAGGATATCCTGTCCGATGGCAATGGCCACCAGTGAAGCCACTACGGGTTGGATGTTCGTATAGATACTTACCACCGTAGCCTTCAGGTACTGCATGGCAAAAGGAATCATGAAGTAACCCAGCACCGTGGCAAAGATCACGATGAAGGCCATGGCGGCAATACCGGTCCAGTTTGCCTGTCCACCGTATAAAGCCGTGGCGGGGAACTCTTTCCATGAGAAGGGCAGTACGGCAATGGTACTTACCAGGAAGATCCATTTCATCTGCGTTACCGCCGTGTATTTCTGCGACACCTTCCTTGTAATGAGCAGATAGACCACCCACGTCAGTACACTGAGGATAGCCAGGATGATGCCCAACAGGTCGTTACTACCTGCACCCGCCTGCCATCCTATGAACACCATCAGTGCGGCACCTAAGATGGCTATGATCACACCCAGGGTTTTTACACCCGTAACCTGTTCCTTCAGGAACATCGCTGCCATGAGCATCGTGGCCACAGGTGTCAACGTGGCAATCAGTGAGAAATACACAGGAGTGGTGAAATCCAGCGCCCATGCTGTGAGTGTCTGTGAGATGACGAAGCCTAACAAACCGCCTGCCATGATCACCAGCAAATCCTTTCGTTCCACCTTCTCCTTCGGTAGGAACCAGCTAATCACCCAGAAGATCAGCGCAGCGCCAAGACAGCGTGTAGCCATGTACGTCATGGGGGTTACCCACTCCTCGAGAAGATACTTGGTCACGGGAACACCCAGACCGAAAATAACATTCGCCGTGATGATCGCGGCATGTCCCTCAAATTGATGCTTATCCATGAATTGATGCAATTATGTGGGTACAAAGGTACATATTAGTGAGAACAATACAAAATAAATACCTTTATTTTTGCATCTGGATGATCCCATCACCACATCAAGCCGAGTACTATCGTCAGTACAATGCTACTTGTTTTTTGCTAAGTCCAGCCTGTTATATACTTCATCCGTCAGAGGCTCACACCATTCGTTAGAAGCACCTTCCTGCACATCCTTGTGATACGTCAGATGCTGGAACCACGAGTCTTTGGCGGCTCCGTGCCAATGCTTCACTTCGGCAGGAATGGCAATGACAGTACCGGGAGTCATCTCAACAGCTTCCTTGCCCCACTCCTGATACCAGCCACGACCAGCGACACAGATCAAGACCTGTACCTGCTTATGGTGAATGTGCCAGTTGTTGCGGCAACGGGGCTCAAAGGTTACGTTCATCACGCCACCACCAACGTCTGCCAGATAGCTCTGACCAATGAAATACTTACCGTATGGATTAGGTTCGCCCTTGGGCCACTTGCTCAGCAAGGTATAGCCTTCACTGCTGAGCCAGGCGCAGAGTTCATCCACAAGCTGCTGACTATTCCCCATATTCACGGCACCCTGTTTGTGGGCTGCCAATTGCGGAGCAACACCTTCCAAGCCACTCAAGGCTGCTACGGTTATTATCTCACGGTCGGCTGCAGAAAGCTGGTCACCTGCGAAGATATCACCAAAGAGGTGCGACTTCAGATAGTAGTCGTCCTGCGGACAGAAATCGTAATTGAACGGACGACCAGATAGCTGTGTCTGGTTCTTCACGCCCAGCTCATAAGCTTTCCTGGCATCATCCCATTCGGCAGGGCGCTTCCAGGGTTTTCCCTCCTGCCAGTTAGCCTGCTTGTTCTCCAACACCTTATTCAGCACGCCCAGCGCGTTCAGCGAACGAGGAAAACCTGTGTAGGCATAGAGCTGTGAGAATGCTTCCTTCAGTTCGTTAATGGTCACTCCGTTGTCGAGCGCCTTCCTGACTGCGGGTTCAAGGCGTTCCATATCACCTTGTGCCATCATACAGGCACATGCGGCCAATCCCTTTTGCCGCTCAGTTAATGTTTGACTGTTTGCTGTTACCATAGTCAATACAACTATTATTAGTAAAACGATTCTTTTCATTTGATTCTCTTCATTTTCTTGAATATATTACCCATCGTCTCCGGGTCGAGCGGTTTCATGGTGGGCAGTTTCAGATCCTTCACCATATGGAGCGTACCTTGCTTGTACTTCAGGAAGTGGTCGGTTTTCAGGTGTTGCTGATAAGCCTCCTCAGATGCGTAGATTTCGAGGATGCGAATCTGCGTGGAATCCTCTACGCTCTGCATAGGGAAGAGACAGATAACCCCTGGTTCACGTTCCACGCTCAAACGATCCACCTCATTAGCAAACGTGAGGTATTCTGCCAAATGTTCTGGATAAACCTCAATCTCTGCAATACGGACAATAAGAGACCCTCCTCCTTGCCCCTCCATCACTGGGAGGGGAGTATGCACACCTATCACTCCCTGAGCGAAACCGTTTGCTGCTATCATAAGACTCAGCAATAATACTTTACTTTTCAACTTTTAACTCTTAACTATAAACTATCTTTCAGAACCTGTACTACCTCGTCGCGATTCAGGATGTAGTAGCCACCCTGACAGATGGGGCAAGCATCGGCCATGCCTTCTATCTGCTCAGGTTTGGCTCCACAATCGGTAATGTTCATCGCCAGTCCCAGTTCGCGCATCCATTGTTCCATCGTCTCCAAACCCTCCATGGCCACTTGCTCGTCGGTCTTGCCCTCAGCGCTGACATCCCAAACACTGATAGCCAGACGCTTGAACTTCTGTATGGCATCGGGCGACTTGCTGATGAGCAGACGGTAGTAGGCTCCGCTGACGGCAGCAAGTGTGTGTCCATGAGTGGCATCGGTAAAGGCAGCTACAGCCTGTCCTAGCATATGTACCATCCAGTCGGTAGCCTTACCACGGTCGATAAGGGTGTTCAGCGCCCAGGTGGCCGTCCACATGATGTTCGAGCGAGCCTCGTAGTCCTCGGCGTTCACCAAAGCCTTGCGTGAGCTTACGATGAGTGAGCGCATCAGTCCTTCAGCGATATAGTCGCTGGTGTTGTCGTCGGTGCCCGAGAGATACTGCTCCAAGATATGACTCATGATGTCGTAGATGCCGGCCACCATCTGATACTTCGGTACAGTGAACGTAAAACGCGGATTCAGGATGGCGAAGTCGGGGTTGCGGAAGTTATAGAACAACTTGAGATTTTCCGTATGACTGGAGATCACCGAGCAGCTATCCATCTCTGAACCCGTACCGGCCATTGTCAGCACGCAGCCCACGGGAATCCAGCGGCACGTCATCGGTTGCCAGTTCTTGAAGTAATACTCCCAGGGATCACCGTCATACCATGCGCTTCCAGCCACAGCCTTGCAGTAGTCGATGGTTGAGCCGCCGCCCACGCCGAGGATGAAATCCACTTCTTCTCGGCGCGCTAAGTGAGCACCCTCCAGCACCTTCTCGATAGTGGGATTCGGCATCACGCCCGACAGTTCCACCACCTCACGACCAGCCTTCTTCAGCTCAGTCATCACCTGGTCGTAGATACCGTTGCGCTTGATGCTGCCACCTCCATAGCAGAGCATCACCTTCTTGCCGTAGTTCTTCAGCTCTTCACTCAGTTTATTCAGTGCATCCTCGCCGAAGTGCAGCTTCGTGGGATTGTGGAATGTAAAATTTCCTAACATAATCTTTTTCTTATTTTAAATACTGAGCGAAGAACTCAGCCAGTTTGTCCCAAGGAATCATATTCTTCGGTTCACCCTTACCAACCAATTCCGTATAGCCGCCATCGTAGAGGTCGCAATGCGAGGCTCCGGGGATGATGAGCAGCTGCTTGTTGGCCGGATTAGGATTGGGCTTGCCAACCACGTTGTAGCCCTCAGCCCTGCCTTCCACCATGTATTTGTAGGCAGCCTCACCAAAGTAGCGAGAGTGAGCCTTCTCTCCATGCATCACGAGGACGGCAGAGCGGATCTCGTTGATGTAATAGAGGAAACGGCTATTGGCGTAAGCCTGTGTACCGATGGTACGCCAACCGTCGTTTGAGTTACCGCTGCGCTTATGATAGCCGCGTTCGGTCTTATAATAATCAAAGTAATCTTTCACAAACTGAGGCGCATCATCGGGTAGAGGATCTACAACCCCACCGGCCATTGCCATCGGATCGGTCAGACGCTGCTTGGCAAGCGCCTCGCGGGCAGCATAGCGTGCCTCCTCCTTGTCATCACTATCGTAATAGCCATTACCACTAACGCGTGTCATATCGTACATTGTACTTGCCACAGTAGCTTTGATACGTGGGTCGGCAGCGGCTGCGTTCAGGGCAATTCCTCCCCAGCCGCAGATACCGATGATACCAATCTTTTCAGCATCCACATTGTCCTGCTTGGAAAGGTAATCCACAGCCGCCATGAAGTCCTCTGTGTTGATGTCAGGCGAAGCCGTGCGACGAGGTTCACCGCTACTCTCACCTGTATAAGAAGGATCGAAAGCCAAGGTTACATACCCACGTTCTGCCATCCGCATGGCATAGAGACCGCTCGACTGCTCCTTGATAGCTCCGAAAGGACCAGATACAGCAATTGCCGGCAACTTACCTTCCGCATCTTTAGGAGTGTAGAGATCGGCTGCTAATGTCAGTCCGTACTGTGTTTCAAACGTCACCTTCTGGTGGTTCACTTTCTCGCTCAGCGGGAACACCTTGTCCCATTCTTGCGTCAGATTCAATGTTGTCATATTATCTTCTGTTTTAGTTTGTTCTTTGTTTGTGCAACCTGCGAGCATTCCGCCCAGCAGTAATGCGGCTATAACTACTCTTTTCATAATATCACTTTTTTACCGTTTTTGATGTATATTCCTTTTGATGGGTTGCTTACCTGCCGACCATCCAGGGAGTAGATATTCCCCTCGCCCTTTGGAGAGGAGTTAGAAGTGAGGTTTCCAATGGCAGTTGTACCTGATGAGAGCGACAGCGTCACACTGACATTGCTTTCGCCTGCTTTCAGGAATGTGCGCAGCTGACTCTCCGAGAGACCTTCGATCTTTCCCAGAGGAGTGTAGCTCCACGTATTGGAACCGTAGAAAAGACAGATGTTGCTGCCGTTGTAGAGAACCACGTCGCCTGGCTGAGCAGTAATCTGTTGATTGCTCGTGGGCAGCGAGAAACCAAGCGGTCCCCAAATCTCGAAATCACCGCTACTGTTGAGTGTTACGGTAACAGGCAACTTTTCGATAAGCGTCCGTGTGGCGTCATTGTCAGCAAGTGTAATGCTCTGCGTCTGATCGCCGATAGTGATATACATTTTATCCATAGTAGTTTGATTATCAGCAAAATTCTGTGTCTTGAGCCAATTTTCTATCAGCGAGGCACGGTTAGCATGATTACTGGCGTTGATCCAAAGCGCATCGCCCATCCAAGTCACATCGGGCAGTAGTCGCTGGGCATCTTTAACCACTTGGTTGATGCCGCTCGAATGACTCGACACAATCAGTCCTACATGCTTTCCTGCCATCTGCGAAGCGTTCTGAAACAGGTATGTCTGCATGATGGCTGCCATCTGACTCCACCAAAGCGGTGTTACAATGATGATATTCTTGTAGTCAGTGAGCGAGGTCGTCACAGGGTCGATGGCCGGATAGCTGCTTGCGTTGTTGGGATTGGCCTTGATGGCATTCAGCAGCTGAGTGCCCAGCGCATAGTTGTTGGCCTCGTACTTCAGTCCTTTCTCGGCAGGCTGAATCTCCAACACGTCGGCCGTTATCTTACTGGTCAGTGTTCCTACGATATCTCGGCTATTACCCGTGTAGCTATAGTACACCACCAGTGTCTTACCTGCATTTGCAGGCACATCTGCCTTTACCTCGTTGTCTGAAGAACAACAGCTAAGCAGTAATGTAGTTAAGAATAAAAGAATCTGTTTCATGTCTCCTATGATTATTCGATTGCAAAGTTAGGTATTATAAATAATATAGGTATTACACATATTGGCTGATAATATACCAATTTCGCAGAATTTGCTTAAATATTACAAATTTTCAACCATTTTTAGTCTATATTGAAGGATTTTTCTTATCTTTGCGTTGTTATGATGAAGAAGATTCTGAAAGTTGACAGTCCCAACGACTATGCCCGCTTTGTGGACGCCCCTGTGCTGCACCCGTTAGTGAGCATCATCCACTATGATGAGCTGGCCCCCTTCCGGCACAGTCTGAATAACTATGGGGTGTACGGACTCTTCATCCAGCGCCAGTTTCCCCACAACCTCTCGTATGGCATGAGGAAACTGCAGGTGAGCGATGGTTCGATTATTGCCGTGGAACCGGGACAGATTGGCGGTCTGGAGGATAATGGCGAGCGTATCTCGCTGAGCGGATGGGTGCTGTTATGGTCTCCGGAGTTATTGCACGGCTCTGATTTGGAACGTCAGATAGACCGTTATCAGTACTTCTCGTATTTCTTCGACGGCTCGCTGCCAATGGAACCTGACGAATGGCTCTGCATCACGCAGTTGGTTGCCCAGATGCGACAGGAACTGGAAAACAACGAAGACTCACCGTCATTGCGAAACATCCTGTTGGGTTATCTGCACTTGATCTTGGAATACTGCAACCGCATCTACCAGCGCCTGCTTTCCGAAGAAGACAAGGGTAGTGACGACCTGCTGAAACGCTTTCACAACCTGTTGCAAACGTATTTCCGAGAGAACCGTCAACTATCGTACGGTCTGCCCACCGTTGCTTATTGTGCCTCCGAACTGGCCTATTCGCCCCGTTATTTCGGTGATATTGTCCACAAGGCCACAGGCGGCACAGCCATCGGCTACATCCACAACTATATTATCAATCAAGCGAAAAGTCTGCTGATGCAGGGTCAAAACATCAGCGAGACTTCCCGCCTGTTGGGTTTCGATTTTCCTCACCATTTCACCCGCCTCTTTAAGCGAATCACCGGTCTTACGCCCAGCGAGTTTTTGGGGAAATAATCTTTTACCAGCGAGGATATTACCTTCAGGTGCAGAATCTGACTATTCGCTATAATTATGATCTACCACAACCGATACCTGCATGTCAGGAACCAACGGCTGGAGCTCGGCGGTGAGCTGACTGACAAGGGCGGCATCGTCGTGGACTGAAAGGTCGGGAACGACATCGACGGAGAGCAGACGGTCTGGCTCGGAATAGAGGAAGCCATGCACCTGCACAATCTCTTTGTGGGCGGTGAGGGCTTGTATGACTTTCGTCTGCAATTCGGCGCGACGGTTCTCTCCCGTGGCAACGGCATAGACGCCAACGGTCATGATGATGCCGTGCTTGTCGAACATGTGATTGGTAATCTTGCGCGTCAGGGCGTGGATCTCGTGGGCCGACATCGTGTCGTAGACGTTGATGTGGAGCGAGCCGATTTTCACTTCGGGACCGTAGTTATGAAGTATCAGGTCGTACACGCCATGCACGCCCTCAAAGGCTGAAACCTCTTGCTTGATTTCGCTGGTCAGCTCGGCAGAAATGCTGACGCCCAGTAGTTCGTTGACGGGCGAGGCGAGCATCTCGATACCGGCCTTGATGATGACGAGGGAAATGAGCGCGCCGAGAATGCCGTCGAGCGATACGCCCCAGAGCAGCATGATGCCTGCCGAGACAAGTGTTGCCAGAGTGATGATAGCATCGAACAGGGCGTCAGAGCCAGAGGCTATCAGGGCATCGCTTTTCAGCTGCAGACCCTTGCGCTTGACGTACTGGCCCAGCACCAGCTTCACCACGATGACCACCACGATGACCACGAGTGTTGTGGTGGTGTAGGAGGGTTCCGTGGGGTCGAAGATTTTCTTCACCGACTCGATGAGCGAGGTGATACCTGCCGAGAGCACGATGACGGCTATGATGATGGCGCTGAAATACTCGATGCGACCGAAGCCGAAGGGATGCTTGCGGTCGGCAGGGCGCTGCGAGAGCTTGGTGCCGATGATGGTAATGACACTCGAGAGCGCGTCGCTGAGGTTATTGACGGCATCCATCACAATGGCCACCGAACTGGACAGCACGCCCACAACGGCCTTGAAACCAGCCAGCAGCACGTTAGCCACAATGCCTATCCAGCTGGTCCGAATGATTTCCTTACTTCGATTCATGCTGACTGATTACTTGGCGGGTTCCCACTTGCAGCGGACGGGCGACACGATGGCACCCTCTTTCTTCAACTCATTGAAGGCCTTGTCAACCTCTTTGCGGTCGGCACCCAATGCTTTTGTCACTTCTCCTGCCGACACGGGCTTTCCTGCCTCGCGCATGGCCTGTAATACTTTTTCTTTCATAATCGTACGTTATTAGATGGTTACTAAATACATTTAATTGCTTTCGCAAATATATGGAAAAAATCCCAAAGCCGAACGATACTGCCTTGGGACTTATTATTTTTTAAGAAATCGAGTTGACTCGGCAACCGGTTTTAGTGTGTCGCTTTTAGATATTGTAAATCACCATACCAATAGGAAGCCGTGCAGCCACCGTCAATCAGGAAGTCGGCACCGCTGATGAAACGTCCGCGAGAAGACATCAGGAACTCGGCAAGGTCGCCTACCTCGTCGGGTGTTCCGGCACGACGGGCTGGCATTCCCTCAATCATCTTCAGATAGCCTTCCTTGCGCGGGCCATGCAATTCATCGTTAGCCAATGGCGTGATGATGATGCCTGGCGAAATAGAGTTAATGGTAGCTCCGCGACGGCCCCAGCGGGTAGCCTCGAACATCACACGGAGCACATTGCAACGCTTTGAATACTGATAGGCTTTCAACGTATCATTGATTTCTTTCAGGAACGGCAGTTCCAACAGTTCATCCACGGGAGTTGTTGCCAATGCATCGTTTTGCTCCTGTGGTAAGGCAGGAAGACGATGACCGCTCTGCGAAGAGATAATCACACCTGAACCACCCTCTGCAATCACTTTGCCAAACTCCTCCAGTAACACGCTTGTTCCGTAGAGGTCAACGCGAAGAATTTCATCTACGGGAGCCTGTGACGGAGATACACCAGCAGCATTCACTACGTTTGTCACCTCGCCTTTGCTGGTAGAAAACTCCACTAACTTTAGAATGTCAGCCTTTGAACCAAGGTCGCACTTGATAGTCGAGCACTCAAATCCTGCATTCTCCAGCGTCTTTGCAGCTCGCTGAGCATTCTCAATGGAGTAGTCTGCCAACACAATGTGTTTACCAGCCGATACACGACGGATAATCGCCTGTCCGATACTACCTGCACCTACTAATACTGATACTTGTTTAATCATCCGTAGTTTTGAATCAGATACTTTACAAATTGCGGGTCGCCGAAGTTGATGGTGCCGGTGTCGTGCTGGTTCATCGTGGCAATCTGAGCCATGTCCTCATCGGTAAGCGTGAAGTCGAAGATGTCGAAGTTTTGCGCCATGCGCTCCTTATGACTCGACTTGGGAATGGCCACGATGCCGCGCTGGGTGAGCCAACGGAGGGCTACCTGGGCTGCACTCTTGCCATATTTGGCGCCGATGGCTGAAAGCGCTTCGCTCTTCACGATACCGTCGACTCCCTGTCCGCCAAGCGGGCCCCAGGCCATTACCTTTGTTCCGAATTCAGCATGAATAGGCTCGATGCCCGTCTGCTGGATGAGCGTGTTGCATTGCAGCTGGTTGACCATAGGCTTCACGTCCACATAGTGGGCAAAGTCGAAGAAGCGGCCAGCTTGGAAATTACTCACACCAATGGCACGAACCTTACCTGCACGATAGGCCTTCTCCATAGCCCGCCAAGTGCCGAACACGTCGCCATAGGCTTGATGGATGAGCAGCAGGTCGACATACTCCGTCTGCAACTTACGCAGGCTCTCGTCGATACTCTTGGCTGCCTTCTCTTCACCGGCATTGGATATCCATACCTTTGTCACGAGGAACAGATCCTCACGCTTCAGTCCACTCTTGCGCCAAGCGTTACCAACGCCTTCTTCGTTCTGATAGGCCTGTGCCGTATCTATCAGTCGATAGCCTACGCTCAGCGCATCACTCACACAACGTTCACACTCGTCAGGGCTTACGAGAAACACACCGTAGCCCAATGTCGGCATCTTAACACCATTATATAACTGTATATATTCCATATCAATTTGACCATTTTACAATTTTACAATTTCACCATTTACTTTACTATTTACTCCCCTCGCCCTTTGGAGAGGGGCTGGGAGTGAGGCTTTTTATCCATTTCTCTACCTTTCCTTTCTCCGTACGCACCTCGTGACCGAAGATGCTGAAGCCCTTCTGAACGTTGGCACCCGGGAAGGCTGCTTTCACGTCTTCCACGCAGTTGGCCAGTCCGCTGCCCTCATGGGTGGTAAAGGGAATGACCGTTTTGCCCTTCAAATCATTAGCATGCTTCTTGAAGAAGGTGAACATTACTTGCGGATAAGTGCCCCACCATACGGGACCGCCGATGAATACAGTGTCGTAGGGAGTTAAATCCACATCGCCTTCATACTCGGGCAGTTCACCATTCTTGGCTTCTTCCTGGGCCAGTTTGATGAGCGGATTATAGGCCATGCCGTCGTACTTATGGGTGACGATCTCGAACTGCTCTGCCCCTGTCAACTCCGTAATATAATCGGCCACAATCTTCGTATTGCCCACCTCGATGTTTCCTACCGCGTAGTTGTCTCCCGCATGCGAGAAAAACACTACCAATGCCTTGCCGTCTTTTGCCATAGCTGTCTTTTCGTTAGATGTTGATGATTCCGTTTGCTGTTGCTTTGTGCCGTTGCATGCCGTAGATACGAGCAATGCCATTGCGGCTGTAATGATACTTTTTAATTTCATATTTGTTTTTAATTTTATGGGGCAAAGATGCGATTAAGCGAGCGCAGAGCCAAACTTGTTTGAGCTATGCCGAGCGTGAGCATCTTCGCGACCAGTTCCTAACTGGGCGCAAAGGTACGGCGATTTTTCAATAGATAAGTTTCACAAAAAGCGTTATGATTTTCACTTTTTGCCGAAAACGTTCTTTTTTGTTGAAAATATTGAGTATCTTCGCCCCCAAAGACTGAAATATGAAGACTGATTTCCATTATTCCACCGACTTTAACGGGATGAATGCCCGTGAGTTAAGTCACACCTGCATGCACTTGCTTTGCAAGGAGGGAGAGGGCAGTTTTGTGTTCAACGAGTATTGCTATCATATAGTGAAGAACGATCTGGTGGTAATACCCTCACCCAACAGGGTGAAGAACCTTGCTGCTCATTCCGACATGCAGGTGGAGTGGTTTGCTGCCGACTACAAGTTCCTGCAGAACCTGTTACCATCGAACAACTACAGTATTGGTGGGAGTATCTCGCTGAATCAGGATCCGGTTATCAAACTGACAGATGAACAATTCCAGCATCTGCTTGACGACTTCCATCGTCTGCGTAACCGTATGAACGACCGTCACCTGCAGTTCTACCACGAACTCATGGGCAGTCTGTGCTTAACGATGATGTACGACATCTTTGAGGCACATGCCCTGCTTGAAACAACCCAAACACATACCGACCGCACGGCGTACATCGTGAAACAGCTGATGGCACTACTCGCCACTGGCATTAGTCAGACGGAACGCGATGTGAGCTACTATGCCGAACGTCTCAACGTATCACCCAAATACCTCTCTGCTACCATCAAGCGTGTAACGGGCCATAGTGTTACCTCGTATATCGACCGCCACACCATTCCCATATTAAAAGACTATCTGGGTGACGAACGCCTGTCGCTCACCCAGATAGCCGATCGCATGAACTTCGCCACGTTATCGTATTTCAGCCGTTACTGCACCAAACACCTCGGTCAGTCGCCCAGTGCGTACCGACATAGCCTCCAACCGAAGACATAGCAACCTTTCTATCTACAAATAATCAATACGCCTGCTCATGCACCCCTTTGACAGCCCGTCCGCTGGGCTCGTTCATGTTCTTGAATGCGGTATCCCACTCCAAGGCGATAGCGGTGGAACAGGCCACAGAGGCCTCACTGGGCACGCTTCGGGCAGCAGAGTCGCTAGGGAAATGTTCGGCAAAGATGCTGCGGTAATAGTATTCCTCTTTGTTTCTTGGTGGGTTGATGGGGAAGCGCTCGGCAGCATGGGCCATCTGTTCGTCACTGACGGCCTCGGAAGTGATCTGCTTGAGCGTGTCGATCCATGAATACCCTACTCCATCACTAAACTGCTCCTTCTGTCGCCAAGCTACCTCTTCGGGAAGCATGTCGGCAAAGGCCTCCCGTACAATCTTTTTCTCGATCTCGAAACCAGGTTCGCCCGACTTCTTCCGACCGCACATCTTGGCCTCGGGGTTGGTGCGCATAGCAACATCCAGGAACTCCTTGTCGAGGAAAGGTACGCGTCCTTCTACACCCCACGCACTCAGACTCTTGTTGGCGCGAAGACAGTCGTATAAGTAGAGCTTGGAAAGTTTGCGGACGGTCTCCTCATGGAAAGCCTGGGCATCGGGGGCCTTATGGAAATAGAGGTAGCCACCGAAGATCTCATCAGCACCCTCGCCGCTGAGCACCATCTTGATACCCATCGACTTGATGACGCGGGCCAGCAGGTACATCGGTGTAGAGGCACGAACGGTGGTAACATCGTAGGTCTCGATGAAATAGATAACATCGCGGATGGCATCGAGTCCTTCCTGGATGGTATAGTTGATCTCATGGTGAACAGTACCGATATGATCGGCCACCATCTTGGCCTTGGCGAGATCAGGCGCGCCCTTCAAGCCCACGGCAAAGGAGTGCAGACGGGGCCAGTAGGCACGTGATTGTGAGTTATCCTCGATACGGTGCTCACTGAACTTCTCGGCAATGGCGGAGATAACAGAGGAATCCAGTCCTCCAGAAAGCAGCACACCATAGGGCACATCACTCATCAACTGTCGTTTCACCGCATCGGTAAGTGCATCATGAATAGCCTCAACACTGGCAGGTTTGTCCTTTACTGCACTGTAATCGAACCAATCACGGGTGTAATACCTCTTTATAGATGTGAGAGGTGAGACATCAGAAGTGATATCTCCACTCCAGAGGTAGTGGCCCGGAGGGAAAGGTTCGTAGTAGTCGCACTGTCCTTCAAGGGCTTTCAGTTCTGATGCCACATAGATCATGCCATCGTGATCATATCCTATGTATAGAGGAATCACGCCGATGGGATCACGGGCAATCAGGAATGCATCCCGCTCTTGATCGTAGAGGGCGAAGGCGAAGATGCCACTGAGTTGTTCTATCATTGAGGGAACCGTTCCTTCGTTCTTTCGACAATAATCGCGATAGAGGGCGAGAATCACCTCACAGTCGCTACCTGTCTGGAAATCGTATTTCCCGGCATATTTCCTGCGGATATCCTGATGATTATAGATCTCGCCATTCACGGCCAACACCTGTTTGCGGTCGGGCGCATACAAGGGCTGTCCGCCACTCTCAGGATCCACAATACTCAGTCGCTCGTGCGCTAAGATAGCACTGCCGCCACAGAAGATACCACTCCAATCGGGTCCACGGTGACGGATTTTCTGACTCATACGTAATGCCTTCTGCCGCAGTTCGGCAGTCTGTTCCTTTACCTGGAAGATTCCTACGATTCCACACATAATATTTTGTATTTGGTTGTTGTTGTTTGCTGTTGTTTATAAGAAGCAAGAGGCCTCTCACCTCTTGCTTCTTGCATGATCTTATGGCTGCAACGTGAGACCGAAGACCAGATATGCCTTCTGTGTTCTCGGGTTGGCAGCAATCTGTCCGAAGATGGGGATACTGAACGAATCAGTTACCTTGATATCTTTCGTGGCCTTCAACGAAACGTTGGTGACCGCAAAGCCGTCGGTTCCATAACTGGTGGTGGCATAGGGCACTGCACCCACAGCAGCACTCCAGTCGACACTACCGAGTGTGAATGGTACGCTCAGTTCTGCATAACTTGAATAAGCACGATCACCATCCTTGTTCACACCGTCGTTACCGGCGAAGTTAGTGAACCACTGAATAGCTACAGGACCGAAATCATAGCCGATGTTGGCCTCGAATACATGACTCGTCTTGTGGGCGTCATACAAGAAATAGCGCTCCTCAGGACTGTTGAACCAGTAGTCGGTGATACCGAGATTCAATCCACCAATAGTATAGGCAGCGGTCAGATCCAACTCCTTAGCATCGTTAGTATCCACGAGTCCTACACTACCCCATGCCGAGATACTGAAGTTCTTGATACCCAAGCCGAGTGTAGGCTGCAACGATGCACTTCCGCATTCCAAACCACGCCATACGTACTGGCTGACCACATCAGCAGAAACAGTTACCTCTTGTGCCCTTACAGGACTAAATGTTAAATGACATACGATCAATGCCAGGCTAATCAGCCAATTTCTATTTATTGTCTTCATAATCTTCATGTTTTCATTATTTGTTATTATTCTAATTACTCCCCTCCCTCACAGGGAGGGGTTCTTCGCCAAGCGAAGCGGCAAAGCCGAGCGGGGGGAGAGTCTCTTTAGTTGTAGCACAACTCTCCATGTTCGTAAACGTCGAGACCTTCCTCCTCTATACGTTTATCAACGCGTAAACCGTGAATATATTTTATTCCATAGAATAATATGAATCCACAAGCAGCTGCCCAGAGGTCGATAACGAGGACGCCAAACAGCTCAGCACCGAAGAATCCCCAGCCGAAACCGTAGAACGCACCGTTCGTGGTGGAAAGCAGACCTGTCATCAAGGTACCGAGGATACCGCAGACACCATGCACGCTAGAAGCACCAACGGGGTCGTCGATATGCAGTTTATGGTCGATGAACTCAATGGCAAAGACGAGTACGATACCGCATGCCAGACCGATGACTACTGCTCCCATGGGCGATACGAGATCACAACCGGCGGTGATTCCCACCAATCCTGCCAGTACACCGTTGAGCGTCAGAGAGAGTGACGGTTTACCATATTTCAGCCAGGTAAGGAACAACGTAGCTACTCCACCTGCAGCTGCAGCTAAGTTCGTGGTCAGGAACACATGCGAGATGGCAATTCGGTTTACCTCACCAGAGGCTGCCAGCTGAGAGCCAGGGTTAAATCCAAACCAACCCAGCCAGAGGATGAACACGCCCAAAGATGCCATGGCCAGGTTATGACCGGGAATAGCGTTGCTCTTACCTTCCTTAGAATACTTACCGATACGGGGACCGAGAGCCATCGCCCCAATCAGAGCCAACACACCACCCACGCTATGTACGATGGCAGAGCCTGCAAAGTCGTGGAACACATCACCAAAGGTAGTCATCATAAAGCTGTCGGCAGCATCGTTACAGAGCCAACCTCCGCCCCATGTCCAGTGCCCCTCAATGGGATAGATGAACAGGGAGATCACAGCACTATAGATGAGATACATCGAGAACTTCGTACGCTCGGCCATGGCACCACTGACGATGGTGGCAGAGGTGGCGCAGAACACGGTCTCGAAAATCAGGAAACCCTCTACGGGCAGATCACCTTTATAGAAAGAGAGGTCGCCCCAGTTGGGCATACCGATAAAGCCTGCTCCCTCGCTACCGAACATAAAACCGAAGCCGAGGAAGAAGAACAAGAGAGAGCCGAACATGAAGTCGACAAAGTTCTTCATCAAGATGTTAGCCGTGTTCTTACTACGGGTGAATCCCGCTTCGCACAGGGCGAATCCTGGCTGCATCCAGAAAACCAACATGGCTGCCAATAGCATCCATACCGTATCGAGTGATAATCCAATTTCGTTCATAATCCTGAAAATTTTGTGTTTGTGTATTGTTTGTTCTTTCTCTTTGGAGGAGTCGGGTGACCCTACTTCTTATCTCTAAGTACCGTATCACCATTCTCTCCCGTGCGGATCGACCAGGTGTCGATCATGTCGCTCACGAATATACGACCGTCGCCCACTTCTCCTGTATGCGCTACCTTCAGAATGACTTGCACGGTAGGATCAAGGAAGATGTCACGACATACAATGGTGATGGCCACACGCTCAATCACATCTGTACTATACTGTACGCCACGGTATATTCTCTCCTGACGGCTCTGTCCGATACCGTGGACGTCATGGTACTCGAACCAGTCGATGTCGGATGAAAGCAGGGCTGCCTTTACCTCCTCGAACTTGGTCTTGCGGATAATTGCTTCAATCTTTTTCATACCTTTTTCCTTTAATAAAACAATCTTTACTTGACACTTTGTCACTTATCGAGTGCAAAGTTAAAGCATTTTGAAAGTAAAACAAGCACTTTATGGTTCATTTTAATTACGATATTATCTTTCTCTTATCCTTTGTGTAGATATTAGATTCTTCACTTACAGTTTGTCGAAAAATCGGGGCGAATAACTAACAAATTGTTACTTTTAGCCAAAATGAAGATGTTTTATTACATTATTTCTTGTAAAATCTTACAAATCGTCGTACCTTTGCAGCATGAAAGGGAAAGTAGAATTCACCAAGATGCATGGGGCGGGAAACGACTATATCTACGTCAACACCCTGTTATATAAGATCCCGAACCCAGAGAAGACAGCCATCGCCTGGAGCAACCGCCATAAAGGAATAGGTAGCGACGGACTGGTGCTGATTGGGAAGTCACCTGTTCCTGAGGCCGACTTCTCCATGCGCATCTTCAATGCCGACGGCTCGGAAGCCATGATGTGCGGCAATGCATCAAGGTGCATCGGAAAATATCTCTACGAAAGGGCCCTGACAACACAAACACACATCCGTCTGCTCACACTCTCCGGGGTGAAGAAACTGGAACTGCATCTCGATAGCAGTCATACTATGGTGGAAAGTGTCACCGTTGACATGGGTGAACCCATCTTCGAAGATGAGCGACAATTCAATCCTGGGAAGGAGGGACTAAGGGATGGGGCTCTCTTCGTATCGATGGGAAATCCGCACTACGTGATCTTTACGGACGACATCGACCAGGTGAGTGAGACAGGACCTGTACTGGAACGCCACCCTTCCTTCCCGCAGCGCTGCAACATCGAGTTTGCACGCGTTGAACCTGATGGCAGTATCAGGACAAGAGTATGGGAACGGGGCAGCGGCATTACCATGGCCTGTGGAACGGGCGCCTGTGCCACTGCCGTGGCTGCATGTATTACAGGTAAGGCGGGGCGCAAGAGCAGCATCATCATGGATGGCGGCACCCTCGATATCGAATGGAGAGAGAGCGACAATCATGTCTATATGACCGGTCCTGCCGCATTCGTCTTTGATGGCGAAGCAGAACCCTAATGTAAATGTTAATTTTCAATTTTCAGTTTTCAATTTTCAATTTGAAAATATGGCTTTAGTAAACGACCACTTCCTGAAATTACCGAACAACTACTTGTTCGCTGATATTGCCAAGAAGGTGAATGCCTTCAAGGCCACCCACCCGAAGATTGATGTAATCAGTCTGGGCATCGGTGATGTAACCCAACCGCTGGCACCCGCCGTCATCGAAGCCATCCATAAGGCTGCCGACGAGATGGCCACCCGCCAGGGATTCCGCGGCTACGGTCCTGAGCAGGGTTACGATTTCCTGCGTGATGCCATCCTGAAGAACGACTTCCTCTCGCGCGGCATTCATCTCGACCGCGACGAGGTGTTCATCAACGATGGTGCCAAGAGTGATACGGGAAACATCCAAGAACTGGTGCGCTGGGATAACTCCATTGGCGTCACCGATCCTATCTATCCCGTCTATATCGACTCGAATGTGATGATTGGGCGGGCAGGTGTTCAGGAGAACGGTCGATGGTCGAATGTGATCTACATGCCCTGTAATGCCGAGAACAACTTCGTTCCACAGATTCCTGATCAGCGGGTGGATGTGATCTACCTCTGCTATCCCAACAACCCCACGGGAACGGTGATTACCAAGGAAGAGTTGAGCAAGTGGGTGAACTACGCCTTGAAGAACGACACGCTCATCTTCTACGATGCCGCTTACCAAGCCTATATTCAGGATGAAAAGATTCCGCATAGCATCTACGAGATCCGTGGTGCCCGTAAGTGTGCCATCGAGTTCCACTCGTATTCCAAGACCGCTGGTTTCACTGGTGTTCGCTGTGGCTATACCATCGTACCGAAGGATGTGACTGCCGCCACACTGACGGGTGAGCGTATCCCGCTCAATCCATTATGGAACCGTCGACAATGTACGAAGTTCAATGGCACCAGCTATATCTCTCAACGCGCCGCCGAAGCCATCTACACCCCTGAAGGGAAGGAACAGGTAAAGGCCACCATCGACTACTACATGCAGAATGCCAAGAAGATGCTCACCACCCTCCGTTCTTTAGGCTTTGAGTGCTACGGCGGCGAAAACGCCCCGTATATCTGGGCGAAGACACCAGATAACAGTCCTTCATGGAAATTCTTCGAGGAGATGCTCTATGGTGCCCATGTGGTCTGCACCCCGGGAGTAGGCTTCGGTCCTGCAGGCGAAGGCTATGTGCGTTTCACCGCCTTCGGCAGTCATGAGCAGACCGACGAAGCCCTGCTGCGCATTGAGAAGTGGCTAAAATAAGGTTATTTGTTTCTTGAACATCGGACTTTCCACATAGCTTACGAAAGCCTGATTCACCTTACGGATGCCGCCAGGTGTGGGGTAATGACCTGTAAAGTACCAATCGCCTGGGTGGTCAGGACAAGCATGGTGGAGGCCTTCGATACTTTGGAAGACAAGTTCCACAGGAGCATGCATATCATCGGGGCGAAGCATTTCCACAATCTTCTTATTGATCTCCTCCACAGTAAAGGGAGCATAGATCGCACGAACAGGCGATTCATCCCCTTGTTCCTCTGGTGACAAGGCACGGATCTGCTCCTTACATTTCCTATATGTTTCCGAGATAATCTCATGCATCCCCCTTTCATGAATCAAGGCGATGGCTGCTCGGAAAGCACAGAGTTCCTCCAGTCGTGACATGTCAATGCCATAGTAGTCGGGATAGCGAATCTGTGGCGAACTGCTCACCATCACGATCTTCTTCGGATGAAGACGGTCGAGAATCTTGAAGATGCTCTCCCGAAGGGTAGTACCCCGAACGATGGAATCGTCAATGATGACAAGGTTATCCTTGAAAGGTCGCACACTGCCGTAACTGATATCATAGACATGCGCTGCGAGGTCGTTGCGTTCAGTGTTATCAGCAATAAAGGTACGCAGCTTGATATCCTTCCACACCACCTTTTCCGTACGTACGTTATGACCCTGCTGACGGAAACCGTCGGTCATACCATAGAACGCCACCTCGGCAGTATTGGGGATATAAGAGAACACGGTATTCCCAATGTCACCATCAATGGCTTTCATGATGGGCTGCATCAGCTGTTCTCCCAACCGCTTACGCTCCTGATAGATGTCACGATCCGAACCTCTGCTGAAATAGATGCGTTCAAACGAACACGCGCTCAGCTTCTGCGCCGGTAGGATCTGTTCCAGCAGACTCTCGCCATTCCTTCTCACAATCAGTGATTTTCCCGGCAGTAATTCCTGAACATCTTCGGTATGCAGGTTGAAGGTTGTTTGCAGCACAGGGCGCTCACTGGCCATGGCCACGATTTCCTCATCGATATAATAGAACAACGGACGGATGCCCCAGGGGTCGCGCACGGCAAACATCTCACCCGAACCCGTCAGTCCGCACATCACATAACCGCCATCATAATGACTCATCGTTGTTCGCAGCACATTGGCCATGCATACATGGTTATCAATGTAACCGGTAATATCGGTTCCTTCCAGTTGTTTACCCTTTGCCTCCTCGTACAACCGCTCCACTTCACGATCCAAACGGTGTCCCATCAGTTCCAGCGTGATATACGAATCGCTGAAGATACGAGGCGACTGTCCTTGTGAGGTCAGGAAACGGAACACCTCATCGATGTTCGTCATGTTGAAGTTCCCGCACAGACAGAGGTTCTTTGCCCGCCAGTTGTTACGGCGCAGGAACGGATGCACAAACGTCAGTCCGCTCTTCCCTGTAGTGGAATAACGAAGATGTCCCATGAACAGCTGCGCCTCAGGGAGTCCTCTTGAGAAAATCTCCGTGATGGCATCCTTGCCCTCGGCCTTTTCGCGGAACATATATTCCATACCGGCAGGAGCATCCATGTTGACACAGGCAATACCCGCGCCCTCCTGTCCTCGGTTGTGTTGCTTCTCCATCATCAGATAGAGTTTGTTCAGCGCATACAACCGCGTGCCGTATTTCTGTTCGTAGTATTCTAATGGTTTCAGCAGGCGAATCATCGCCACACCGCACTCATGCTTCAACTCTTCCATCCTTCAACCCTTAACTTCGTAGACTTGCCTTAATGAAACTCATGAACAGCGGATGGGGATGGAGCACGGTGGAGGAATACTCCGGATGGAACTGCGTACCGATATACCATCTCTTTTCGGGAATTTCCACTATTTCCACAAGATCAGCAGCAGGGTTCACCCCTACCCCTTTCATGCCCGCCTTCTCAAACTCCTTGAGGTAGCGGTTGTTGAACTCATAGCGGTGACGGTGACGTTCCTTGATCAACATCTCCTTACCATATGCCTGCCACGTACGACTGTCTTTCACGAGTTCACACTCATAGGCACCCAGTCGCATCGTACCGCCCATCTGCGTGATGCTCTTCTGCTCTTCCATGAGGTCGATAACGTTGTGTGGTGTGTGTTCATCCATCTCACGACTGTTGGCATCCTTATAGCCCAACACGTTTCGGGCAAACTCAATGACCATCATCTGCATGCCCAAGCAGATACCAAAGGTGGGGATGTCGTGCGTCCGGGTATATTCGGCTGCGATGATCTTCCCTTCAATACCCCGTGTGCCGAAGCCCGGGCAGATCACGATGCCGTTCATGCCGCTGAGCTGTTCGGCTACATTCTCTGGGGTGAGATGCTCACTGTTGATGAAGTGCGTCTTCACCTTTCTGTGATTATAGGTGCCGGCATGTGCCAGACTCTCCAGAATACTCTTATACGCATCTTGGAGGTCGTACTTACCAACAAGACCGATGTTGATGATCTCCGTTGACTGCTTCCTCAACTCCAGGAAGTTGCGCCAAGGACCCAGTTCGGGAGTCTCACCTACCTCCACGCCCATCTTTTTCAGGATGATGGCGTCGAGACCCTGATGCTGCATATTGACAGGCACTTCATAGATGCTGGGGAGATCCTGACTCTGGATGACCGCGGCCACATCCACATTACAGAAATGCGCCACCTTCTCCCTGATTCCCTCATTCAGCTCATGCTCCGTACGCAACACCAGGACTTCAGGTTGAATACCCAGTCCTTGCAACTGCTTCACACTGGTCTGCGTGGGCTTGGTCTTCAACTCTCCAGCCGCTGCCAGATAGGGCACATAGGTAAGATGCACATTCAATGCCCTTGAAGGACCCAGTTCCCATCGTAGCTGTCGGATGGCCTCCAGGAACGGCTGACCCTCGATGTCACCAATGGTACCCCCGATTTCTGTAATCACAAAATCCAGATCACGTTTCGTGGCATTGAGAAGAATACGTCTTTTAATCTCGTCGGTGATGTGCGGCACCACCTGAATGGTCTTTCCCAGATAGTCACCTCTGCGCTCCCGCTCAATCACGCTCAGGTAGATCTGTCCTGTAGTCACACTGTTGTTACGAGTCATCTCAATACCCGTAAACCGCTCGTAATGTCCAAGGTCCAAATCCGTCTCCATACCATCGGCGGTGACGTAACACTCCCCATGCTCATAGGGGTTGAGTGTTCCCGGATCAATGTTGATGTAGGGGTCGAATTTCTGAATCGTTATCCTGTAACCTCGTGCTTGAAGCAGCTTTCCCAACGAAGCCGAGATAATGCCCTTGCCTAACGACGAGGCAACGCCTCCCGTGATAAAAATGTATTTCGTCTCCATGCTGTAAGAATTTGGTGCAAAGATACTACAATCTGGTAGTTTATGCGCGTAAGAAAAGGTTATTCGATAGATGAGTTTGAGGAGTGATGACTATCTGCACAACATAAGAAAATTATTATTTCAATTTGTAAGCAAAAATAAGCTTTATTATTACAATTTGTTACAATCATTCAAAAAGTAGATAAAAACGTCAGTAATATGACTGTTTTGATAGCAGAATGTCATACTTTTGCCACGGAATTAAGATTTAAGAAGGATAATATGACGAATAGCAAGCAAACCCGAAACCAAAAAGGACTCTACCAGAGCGACTATGAGCACGATGCGTGCGGTGTGGGAATGATTGTGAACATCCACGGCAATAAGAGTCACGAACTGGTTGACAATGCACTGAAGGTGCTGGAGAATATGAGGCATCGCGGAGCGGAAGTGGGCAAAGACGGCGACGGAGCTGGTATCATGATCCAGATTCCGCATGAGTTCATCCTGTTGCAGGGTATTCCTGTACCAGAAAAGGGGAAGTATGGCACAGGTCTTGTTTTCCTGCCGAAGGACGAGAAGGCGCAGAGCGAGATTCTCAGCGTGATGATCGAGGAGATTGAACGCGAGGGATTACAGCTGATGCATCTGCGTACGGTACCCACGAATCCCGAGTGTCTGGGTGAGTCGGCATTAAGTACAGAGCCGGATATCAAGCAGATTTTCATCACCGGCGTGTCGGATGACAAGGTGGACACCTTCCCGCGCACGTTATATATAATAAGGAAGAAGATTGAAAAACGCATCACAAACAACGACTTCTACATCTGTTCGTTGAGCAACACAAACATGGTTTACAAGGGAATGCTGTCGTCGATGCAGGTACGACAGTACTACCCCGACCTGACAAATCCCTATTTAACAAGCGGACTGGCCTTGGTGCACTCACGATTCAGCACAAACACATTCCCTACGTGGAGTTTGGCACAGCCTTTCCGTTTGTTGGCGCACAATGGCGAAATCAACACGATACGTGGAAATCGTGGATGGATGAAGGCGAGAGAGAGCGTATTGTCGAGCGAGGCGCTGGGCGATGCGAAAGCGATTTCGCCCATTGTGCAGCCGGGGATGTCAGACTCGGCATCACTCGACAACGTATTGGAGTTCTTTGTGATGAGCGGTCTTTCATTACCACATGCCATGAGCGTGCTGGTACCCGAGTCGTTCAACGACAAGAACCCGATCAGTGAGGATCTGAAAGCTTTCTACGAGTACCATTCCATCCTGATGGAGCCGTGGGACGGTCCTGCCGCCCTCCTGTTCTCTGACGGTCGGTTTGCCGGTGGTATGCTCGACCGTAACGGACTTCGTCCTGCTCGTTACACCATTACCAAGAACGATACGATGGTGGTGGCATCTGAGGTGGGCGTAATGGACTTCGACCCTACGGAGATTGCCGAGAAGGGGCGTTTGCAACCAGGTAAGATTTTGCTGATCGACACCCAGGAGGGTAAGATCTACTACGATGGTGAGATCAAGAAGCAGCTGGCAGACGAGCACCCCTACCGTCAGTGGCTGTCCACCAACCGCATCCAGCTGGAGAAGCTGAAGAGCGGTCGCCATGTGGAGAACGGAGTAAGCAACCTGTTACAGAAGGAAATGATGTTCGGCTACGGCGAAGAGGATGTGGATGGCACCATTGTTCCGATGGCCATCAACGGTCAGGAGCCTACTGCCTCGATGGGTAACGATACCCCGCTGGCTGTGCTCTCCGACAAACCGCAGACATTCTTCAACTATTTCCGTCAGCAGTTCGCACAGGTAACGAACCCCGCCATCGACTCCATCCGCGAGGAGCTCGTGATGAGTCTTACGGAATATATCGGTCGTGTGGGCTCTGGCATCCTCAACCCCGATGAGACCAACTGCAAGATGGTTCGTCTGCCCCACCCCATACTGAACAACACCCAGCTCGATATCCTTTGCAACATCCGCTACAAGGGATTCAATACGATCAAACTACCGATGACATTCACACTCTCCCCCCAGTCGCTCCCTATGAAGGAAGGGAGTGATTACACTCAAGCCGGGGAGGACTTACGCAGAGCGCTTGATAAGTTATGTAAGGATGCAGAACAGGCAGTAGATGATGGCTATAACTATATCATTCTAACAGATAAGACTGATGCTGAGGTATCTACTCCCCTCTCTCATAGGGAGGGGCAAGGGGGTGGGTCTTACTTCATCCCCTCCCTGCTGGCAGTGAGTGCCGTGCATCATTACCTGATTTCCGTTGGTAAGCGCGTGCAGACGGCTCTGATTGTGGAAAGCGGTGAGATCCGCGAGACCATGCATGCAGCCCTGCTGTTAGGCTATGGTGCTTCAGCACTATGTCCTTATATGACGTTTGCCATCTTGGACGACCTCGTGAAGCGTCATAAGATCCAGGAGGATTATGCCACCGCAGAAGCCAACTACATCAAGGCCGTTAAGAAAGGACTGTTCAAGATCATGGCCAAGATGGGAATCTCTACCATCCGCTCCTACCGCGGTGCGAAGATCTTTGAGAGTATCGGACTCAGCGAGAGTCTGCTGAAGACTTACTTCGGCACGGAAATAAGTACCATCGGCGGTATTGGTCTGGAGAAGATCGCCGCTGATGCCATCGCCATGCATCAAGCAGCCTTTGCCCATAACAACACAGACACATCATTGACCAATGGTCGGGCCTTTTTACCCAACCTCGGTCAGTTCCACTGGCGGAAAGATGGCATCAAACATGCATGGAATCCGGAAACCATTGCCACATTGCAACTGGCTACCCGCACAGGCAATTACGAGAAGTTCAAGGAATGGTCCAAGTTGGTTGACGAGAAAGAATCGCCCATCTTCCTGCGCGATTTCCTCGGTTTCAAGAAAGTATCTACTCCCCTTCCTATCGACGAGGTAGAGCCCGTAGAGAGTATCGTGAAGCATTTCGTGGCAGGAGCCATGTCGTTCGGAGCCCTCTCGAAAGAAGCCCACGAGGCCATCTGTCTGGCCATGAACAAGCTGGGAGCCCGCTCAAACACTGGCGAGGGCGGTGAAGATGCTGAGCGTTTCCACGCCACCTTCGACGGCATCTCGTTGTCGAGCAAGACCAAGCAGGTGGCCTCTGGTCGTTTCGGTGTGACCACGGAGTATCTGGTCAATGCCGAAGAAATACAAATCAAGGTGGCACAGGGTGCGAAGCCCGGTGAGGGCGGACAGCTACCTGGCTTCAAGGTCAACGAGGTCATTGCCAAGACACGCCACTCCATCCCTGGCATTTCATTGATCTCGCCACCGCCTCATCACGACATCTACAGTATCGAGGACTTGGCCCAGCTCATCTTCGACCTGAAGAACGTGAACCCCACGGCAGCCATCTCTGTAAAACTGGTAGCCGAGAGCGGTGTGGGAACGATTGCTGCAGGTGTGGCCAAGGCCAAGGCCGACCTGATTGTCATCTCTGGCGCAGAGGGTGGCACAGGTGCTTCTCCTGCCAGCTCCATGCGTTTCGCAGGTATATCACCTGAGATCGGACTCTCAGAAACGCAACAGACACTTGTTCGTAACGGATTGCGCAGTAATGTCCGTCTGCAGGTTGACGGTCAGATCAAGACCGGTCGTGACATCGTGTTGATGGCCTTGCTGGGTGCCGAGGAGTTTGGATTCGGTACGGCAGCCCTCATCGTATTGGGTTGTGTCATGATGCGCAAGTGTAACCTGAATACCTGTCCTATGGGTGTGGCTACGCAGAACCCTGAGTTGCGCAAGCATTTCATGGGTCGTTATGAATATCTGGTCAACTACTTCACCTTCCTCGCCCAGGAGGTACGCGAATACCTGGCAGAGCTTGGTTTCAAGAGTCTGAACGATATCGTGGGTCGCACCGACCTGATTGAGACACGCGAATCGGCTCTCGACTTCTCGCGCCTGCTCAACAAGGAAGAGGGTACGCTGCATTTCACGGGTGATGTTCGCAAGCCTTCTGTGCCGCTGGGCATGCAGGGAACTGTTCTCGACCAGCAGATGATCGAGGCTGCTTCAAAGGCTATCGACAAGGGTGAAGAGGTGAACCTCGACTATGCCATCAAGAATACCGATCGTGCCGTGGGTGCCATGCTCTCTGGCGTCATCGCCAAGCAATACGGACTGGCTGGTCTGCCTGACAACACCATCAACGTGAAGTTCAAGGGTTCAGCTGGTCAGTCGTTCGGTGCTTTCCTGGAACATGGCATCAGCTTCAAGCTGGAAGGCGAAACCAACGACTACTTCGCCAAGGGTCTCTCTGGCGGACGTATTGCCATTCTTCCTCCTACACGTGCTAACTTCGCTGCTGAGGACAATATCATCGCAGGTAATACGGGTCTTTACGGTGCCACCAGCGGTGAGCTCTATATCAATGGTAAGGTGGGTGAACGCTTCGGTGTCAGGAACTCTGGTGCCATTGCGGTACTGGAAGGCGCAGGCGACCACTGCTGCGAGTACATGACAGGCGGTCGGGTGGTTGTGCTTGGTGAGACAGGACGAAACTTCGCCGCCGGTATGAGCGGTGGTGTGGCCTATGTCTGGGACAAGAACCACAACTTCGACTACTTCTGTAATATGGACATGGTGGAGATCAATCTGGTGGAAGATAGCGTATCGCGTAAAGAACTGCACGAACTCATTCGTCAGCACTACCTCTACACGGGTTCTAAGCTGGCCCGCACCATGCTCGACAACTGGAACCACTACATCGAGGACTTCATCCAGATTGTTCCTATCGAGTATAAGCGTGTGCTGCAGGAAGAGCAGATGAAGAAACTACGCGACAAGATTGCTGACATGCAACGAGAGTATTAATTTTCAATTTTCAACTTTTGGAACAGCGAGGGCCAAAGATGCTTGCATCAATTTGGCAGAGTCGTGACAAAAGTCAACGAAGTTAATTTTTCAATTCTAAAAAGATGGGAAATCCGAAAGCATTTCTGGAGATACACCGCCAAGAGGCAGGCTATCGTCCGATACAAGATAGAATACACGACTTCAGCGAAGTTGAGCAGACACTCAACACACGCGAGAGAAAACTACAGGCCAGCCGTTGCATGGACTGCGGCGTACCTTTCTGTCATTGGGCTTGTCCATTGGGCAACAAACCGCCAGAGTGGAACGATGCGCTGTATAAGGGCGACTGGGAGCTGGCTTATCGTTTGCTCAACGCCACGAATCCCTTCCCTGAATTCACTGGTCGTATCTGTCCTGCCCTCTGCGAAAAGGCCTGTGTGCTGAACCTCATCGAACATGAGCCTACTACCAACCGCGAGGATGAGTGTGCCATTACCGAGGCTGCCTTCCGCGAAGGCTATATCACCGTTCATCACCCGGAGCGTAACGGGAAGAAAGTGGCAGTGATCGGTGCCGGTCCTGCTGGATTGGCCGCGGCCAACGACCTGAACCTGATGGGCTATCAGGTAACGGTATTCGAGAAGAATGAGGCGGCCGGCGGACTGCTTCGCTATGGTATTCCCAACTTCAAGCTGAACAAGACCGTTATCAACCGCCGCATCGCACTGCTGGAGGAAGAAGGAATTGCGTTCAAATATGGACAAGACATTTCTCTCACCTCTCACCTCTCACCTCTCACCTCTGATTACGACGCCGTCGTAATCGCCACAGGCACTCCTACTGCCCGCGATCTCAAAGCACCTGGTCGTGAACTGAAGGGCGTACACTTCGCCCTTGAGCTGCTGGCGCAGCAGAACCGTGTGCTTGCCGGAATGGAGTTCTCGAAAGATGAGCGCATCACGGCCAAAGGAAAGGACGTGCTCGTCATCGGTGGTGGCGATACAGGTTCCGACTGCATTGGAACCGCTCATCGTCAGGGTTGCAAGAGTGTCACCCAGATTGAGATCATGCCCAAGCCCGTTGAAGGTCATGTGGACCCCAAGAATCCCTGGCCGAACTTCCCCCGCACCCTCAAGACCACCTCTTCGCACGAAGAGGGATGTACAAGAAGATGGAACATCAATACCTTGGAGTTCCTGGGTAAGGACGGTAAGCTCACTGGTGTGAAAGTACAGGAAATCGATTGGGAGCCCAATCCCAATGGCGGTCGTCCCATCATGGTCGAGAAGGGTAAGTCGGAAATCATCAAGGCCGAACTCTGTCTGTTGGCCATGGGCTTCCTGAAGCCCGAGCACCCCGAATATCCCGAGAACGTGTTCGTATGCGGTGACTCCGCCAATGGCGCCAGTCTGGTTGTCAGGGCCATGGCCAGTGGTAAGCAGACCGCCCAGAAAGTGCACGCTTTCCTGTCGAAATAAAATTACTTTTTCAACACTTTATCCACTTCTTGCACAAAGATGTCAAGACCCGGGAAACCAATCTGTTTGAAGGTCTGGTTGCCCTGTTTGTCGTAGATGGCGTAGGTGGGGATGCCCCCCGATTCATACTTGTCTAGGATGTAACTGTATTGCTCCTTCGTCAGGTAGTAGTGGTCGCCGTCGATGTCATTGATCATCTCCTGCCAGAGGGCGACGGGCGATGTGGGTGAGGTGATATAGACAAACTGGATGTTTTCATTTTTAAGCGTAGCCTTCCAGGGTTTCATCTTCTTATGTCCATCCCGGCAAGGTCCGCACCAGGTGGCCCAGATATCGATGAGCACCACCTTGCCCTTGTAACGGTCGAGGATGGTCTGCAGGATGTTTTCAGGGGCCACGTCGTCCAGTTCCTTATAGAACACGGTCTGCTGATTGGACAGCTCGTCAGCAATGCGCTGCTGCTCGGCCAGGTACTCGCGGATGACGTTCTTGCAGTCTTCATGTTTCATGGTTTCGAGAAGCATTTTCGCAATCTCCTCCAGCTCTGGATTCTTCGCCGTCTCTATGCATCTGAGCTCGTTGTTATAGTCATTCTTCTCAGCAGCTTTTGGATCGTATACGCCCAGTAGGGCTTCCCAGAACTCTTGGCTGCAGGGCGATGTAGGCTCATTCAGAAACTTCCAAGAGTAGGTCTGCTCCTCCTCCGAAAGCGTCAGTAGGTCTTTGTTCTTCTCCATATTCTCAAAGAGATCGCGTTGAGACCAGACCACCTTTCCGTCCTCACCCACAAAATAGTTGCTATATTTGAATTTAAAATGATGCAACCATTCCATGTAGTTCGATTCTTCTAACATGCACAGAAGGTCCTGGGCTGCTGTGGTCAATTTCGATTTCCTGATAGTGGCCACGCGCTGGTCGAAGATATTTTGCAGGCATTGCATACGCTCCTCCTTCGTCTTGCACTCCTTGACCTTCAGGAACACCTCATCGTCATTACCGATGAAATCGTAGTACTCGTTGGCTTTCTTCATATTCACCAGGTCCATGTTGGTCTTGGCCATATAGCCTTTGTAGGCCACAAACGGCTTGTTGTCGTTACAAATCTTCATGAGGATCTCCGTTTCCTGACCTGGGGCGATGACGATGCTGCTGAAAGCCAATCCATACACGCCAACCGTCACCTCGCGCGTCAGCCAAAGGGGAACCTCTACCGTCACCGTGCCGTCGTCGGCAAACGGAAGCATCTTTTCAAAACTCTCCTTCCTACCCAATGGTGTAAAGCCGCCCACAAAGAAATCCAATTTCATGCCCGGCTTGTAGCCCAGCATCTTCACCTTGATGGTGGCAACGCCCTTGTTGATTTTGGCTGCAGGCAGCGTCTCGTCCTGCGCGTACTTCACATCTTGCCACTCAGCAGGCAGCACCAGTTTCTGTTTCATCTTGCTGTCGCAGATGTTCCAGAAACCGAACGCCCCATCGATGTCACCCTCCGAGAAGTCCAGCACCTTCGTGTCCTGAGGCACAGGCTTGAAGTGGAGCGCCAGATGGGCTATTCCGCTCTCAGGTATCCAGAACAGCGAGTCGGGGGTGAGATCCGATTCCTTCTCGTTGGTCTTTGCACCACCCGTAAAGGCGTACTTCTTGCCGTCGGGCGTCTGCACAAACGACTCCTTGGCAAAGCGAATCCACCTGCCCGGGCGGTAAATGGCCGTGACGTGCAACACCGTCTCCGTCTCCTTCAGCTCTACCTTAGTGATTTCGAACGTGGAGTTACTTGCTCCCATGAATGCTGTGGGCTGCTCCCACACAACATCTTTCATCTTGGCCTGCCCCGTCAATGCAACGAGAGCAAGCAGAATAACTGTAAATAGATTTTTCATATCGTTTTTCATATTTCGTCTGCAAAGATATATAATTTTTTACATATCTCCAAATTATTAGGTGATAAAGGACGAAAGTTACTTGATAAAAGAAATTGATTTAGCGGCCCATCTCGGTATTCTACACCTCTACTCAACATAGATCCTACTATAATAGGTACATGGGTCAGACGAGCCAATTGTTTTAACGAAAGCATCACCTTTGCTACTCTATCAGAAGGATTATCGTCTTCTTTGACAAAATCTATCATCTGCAGACAATCTATGAAGATGATATGTACATATCTTTCTCTAATGGAATTCCGTGCCGTTTCGACCAATTCGTTAAGGGGCAAATCCAAACTATCATGCATATACAGCGGCGCATCTGCCAATTCACCTACTCGTTTATCTAGTCTTTTCCACTCTTGGATTTCCATATTGCCTTGAAACAAGTGCATAACAGGTATGTCACAGTACATGGCCAAAAGTCTTTGTACATAGTCAGACTTCAGGTGATTCGTCGAAAACAACAACACGGGCAATTTGGTTTTCATAATGATGTTTTTTATCATTGACAGCATGAACTCTTCTTTTCCCATGCAAGGTCTTCCACCATCACATACACTTTTCCTTTCTCAAAGCCACCTATCAAATTGTCCAACGGCTTAAACCCCGTGGGGATACCTGGCACACCTGTTTTAGCTGTCCTTTCCTGTAAATTAGATATGCAATCCTTCAACATCTCCCGCATATCGATATAGCTGTTATCGCTCATCATCTCATTCATGCTTGTCATCATTCAGTTACTTCAATTCTTTTCATTTTGATACACAAAGAGTTTGATTGCAAAGATAGGCTTTTACCTCTTTGCAACCAAGGTTTTTTGCATCACAAGCCTTGTGAAAAAGTAATTTTTAGTATCAAACATAAAAAAAAGTGTTCACAAATTTGTGAATACAAAGAATATATTGTATCTTTGCCCCAAAATCGTAAAATGTATGATCGTCACCTTTGAAAAGGAATACCTTAGAGAACTCTATGAGAAAGGGCAATCAAGCGATAAAAGCCATCGCTTTCAACCCCAGATAGTCAAGAAGTACACGCGTGTCATTGACTTGATGATGGAACAAACGAATGTACAAGAGTTGACTCGATACGGTGGTCTGCACTACGAACATCTGCATGGTGATAAAGAGGGTATATCCTCCGTTAAGGTTAATGACCAGTATCGCATAGAGTTTCGTGAGATCATTCAAGGCGAAAAGGTCTTCGCAGAGGTAGTAAGTATAACAGAATTGTCTAACCACTATAAATAATGTATGGATATGGAGCATTTGGAAGGTTTCAACGACAACATGATTGCTAATAACTTGGAGCCGTATTTTCTGACGCATCCAGGTGAGGTAATCAAAGACGAATTGGAATTTCGTGGTATTAGTCAGCGACGTTTGGCTAAAGAGATTGGTGTTCCTGCCAGTCAGCTTAACGAATTGCTGAATGGCAAGCGTGCTCTAAGTGCTGAAATGGCATTACTTATAGGTCATGCCCTTGACATTGATGCAGAACCCTTACTCGCACTACAGATGAAATACAACCTTCTTTCCGCCAAGCGTAACAAGTCATTCCTTGAACGCCTGAAGGAGACACCAAAGATCGCCGCCATTTTATGATAAGAGGTCGTTATCAATGCTCTTAACAAAGGTTTCCCTCCTGCCGAACTTTCAAAAAATATTTGAGAGTTCGATTATTCCCAGATGACCAAGTCGCGGGGAAGAGTGATCTTCTTTGCCTCCCCTCTCTCACCTTGTATGTAATACTGCTCTGCCACATGTTCGTCCAAAATATCGAGGAATGTCTTTCTGATTCTGGCACACTTCTCATTGATGGAATTCAGAAGCGGGTTTGTTACATCTTCTATACTTCGCAATGCTCTATTTGATAATCCCCATGGCCTAAGTTTGGCATAGATTATAGCCAGTTCCTCCCTATAATCAGGAAGACACTTGAAAAGAATGCCTTCAGGATGATTCAGGAATAGCAGATACAACGCCTTAATGAGAGGTTCTAGGTGAATCTCCTTGCGATCGTCACCTAAGAACAACCTATAGTTCTTGCTGATGAACAACTGGGGCGACATCGATTTGTTGAAGAGATACGAAATAATGTCTGTTTCTCTTACTCCGTACTCCATGAGTATACGGACTCTTTCTTTTACTTCTTCCATGAGGACTGAACAGTGCAACCGTTTCAACTCCTCGTTCTCCGTGTTTTTCATGTGTTTGGTCATAGTTTGTTGATATGTTTGGTTAAGCAATTTTGTTCATAACTACATAGCTACCAACTCATTAGTGAATACCTGCTTCTTAATCAGTCGAAGCAGGTATTCAACTGCCTTTGGAGCCTTCTCACGAGCTGTTATCAACTTCTGAGCTAACTCCTCTTCTGTGATGTCTGAGTTGAAGTCATCCACCAGTTCCCGAGGCTCATCCGATGTCTTCAAAAGCTTCATTTCCTTCCGCTTCATCAGATAACGAAGTGACAGGATACCCTTGTTGTACTTCGGCTTTACAGCAATCAACTGCTGCATTAGGTTCAGACCAGGATCACCGATATGCAATTCGTTGAGCATGGCAATCGAATAGAGCACCTTCGCATCGGGCATAGCCATGTCAAAGACATCACCCATCAGTACATTCACGGCATCAGCCTCCTCGTAACGTTCGAGTTTGGCCAGACAGCGAGACTTCACATAGAGTGCCTCCTGACACTGATGGAGAGCCAGCACGCTATCAACATAATTCAATGCCTGCTCATACTGTCCAGCATAGAGACTCAGCAATGCCACCAAAAACTTCGGAGCCCAATGATCCACCACCTGCAACGAGGCAGGAATCTCCGTGATGCATCCAAAGAGATCTTCATCACAGATAACAGTATCGAGGAATCGCTTTGCCTGTTGCATTGCCTCTTTGATGTCACCAGACTCAGCCTTCTTCTGCACCAGCAACAGATATTGCTTGGCAGCCTCATCATATTCGTGATGAGCCAGCAACTCATAGACAGCCTTTCCGCTCTCAATCTCACTGTTGATTACCTGCTCATCGTTATACCCATTGGCATACGAAAGCACTTCCCTGCTGGTGTGGGCATACTGCGGGATGATCGGACGGGATAGGAACAATCCTGAGAGCGTCTTCACACGACTCAGTGCCACATAGAGCTGTCCTGCGGCAAACATACCCCTACTCAAGTCAAGATACATCTTGTCGAATGTCATACCCTGACTCTTGTGCACCGTAATTGCCCATGCCAACTTCAAGGGATATTGGGTGAACGTGCCCGTTACCTCCTTCTTCAGCTTCTTTGCATCCTTATCATACTCATAACTGTACGACTCCCACGAACAGTTCGGCACCACATAGGTCTCGCCTCCATCTATAGCCACCTGTATCTCATCATTGCTCAGTTTGGCCACAGTACCGATGGTTCCGTTTGCCCAACGCTTCTGTTGATCGTTGCGGGTAAACATCACCTGAGCACCCACCTTCAACTTCAAGGTCATATCAACAGGGAAACGCTTCTCGTCAAACTTCCCCGTTACAGTTCCCTCATAGACGTACTCGTCCGAGTCAATCTCAGCGAGACACTTCTCATTGATGGCATCAGCCGTACAGTTACGAGAAGCGAGCGTAATCACCATACCATCCTCCTTTGATGGCAGGCAAACCCGTCGGTTCAGATGCATCAAATCCTCAGGCATTACCTTATTGAGACGCACATTCTCCAATATCTGAAGGAAATCTGCATCATCCTGACGATACACCTTCTGGAATTCAATTTTCACCAGTCGCATCCGTTTGATGACGTCTGCCTTATAGAAGAAGCAGTCATCAGCATGATAGAGATCGTGCATCAACTCACGCTCTTCCTTTCTTGCTAAAACCGGTGGCAATTGGAACATATCACCCACAAAGATCACCTGCTTTCCACCGAAAGGATGCATATTACGTAGCACCTTCCGCATGGTGTAGTCGATGGCATCAATGATGTCGCAACGCACCATCGACACCTCGTCAATGATGATGGTATCGGCATGAATCAATGCTAAGATTCGCGCCTCACTCATCTTTCCCATCGTACCAGGCGTACATACATCCATTGGCAGTCCGAAGAACGAATGAATGGTGTCACCACCCGCCAGGATGGCAGCCACGCCAGTAGGAGCCAAAGTGATGAACTGCTTGTTCACCATCTTCTGCACCTTACGGAGGAAAGTTGTCTTACCTGTTCCTGCCCTACCGGTCAGGAAGAAGCTGCTGTTTGTTTTGGCAATCAACTCGTATGCGAGTACTTGCTGCATGTTCTCTTTGTCGATCATGTTCTCCATAGTTATCGCTGTTCTAGTTTAGGTAGAATATGGGTTAAACGTGTATTGAAATCCGGATCAAGGAAGCTCTTGTAGCATCCGTTGATCAGTTCAGAAGCCTGTGCAGCAACCTGCTCAACCGGCATGCAGATGCGTTGCATCTTCATCACACCTGTCAGATAGTCCCTTACCATCTGCTCCGACTCCTCACGGATAAACTCCTCATTGCGGAACACCTTGTCGTAGTCGCGCTTCTGGATAAGCTCCAACATCTGCCCGTTGAAGGCATAGAGCTCAATGCTGTCGATATAGGTCCAGCTATGATACAGCCCCACCTTCTCAACAATGACAACGCGATCGCAGAAACGAACACCAAGATAGTATCGGTGGCCGTTCGCACTTTCATACTCGTCGCAGATGAACATCCTCTGACTATCATCCCAAACAGGGATATGAACACGTGGATTACCGAAAGTCGGCAGGATACTGTCGAACAGGTTCTTGTTGATTGCTTTGGTCAAGGTTGCCATAGTTTAGTTCTTTTTAATGGTTATACAATGAGTTATCTTTGATGCGAGTTACCCTATGCCAACCGCTTTTGTTGAGTCTCCTCAATCATGTTGCGGGCAAATGCATACATCTCCTGATTGCTGACGGTTGCACCTTGCAACTTCAGCTGTCCTGCCAGGAAGTTCATCAGCATCATGATGCTCTGCTCCTTGGCGAACTGCTCGTTGAAGATTACCCAATTGCTTCCTCCCCAGTACTTCTGAGCAATCACTCTCGCCCTCTGACCATCCCAGCAGAACAGTTTGATGCCATTCAGGAAGGTATGTGCATACCCCTGTCCGAGATCATAATAAACAACAAGGCGATTTGATACACGAATAGCCTTGTAGTACATATTACCAGCAGCACTGGTATAACCCGGTGTCAGGAACACGTTTCTTGCTGCGTTATAAGTAACGGCCTCACCAGAGAGTGCGGGGAGCTTTCTTGCTACGATAGTCTGTAGTGCTATATTGTTCATAGAATCCAGATTATTAGGTCGCCACCAATAAGCATTTACAGCATCAATCTCGAGGTGGTGCCGATGATTGACGCTGCAAAGATAAGGCAGTTTTCACAACCTTGCAAGAAAAACAACCTTGTGAACGGTTCCGTTCTGCTTGGAACTGTTTTATTTCTCTAAAGATTGTAGTATAGTGGCAATAAACGGATATGATTCTTTTGTATTAGGATTTGTATTTAGCTCCTCTTTTATAATAACAACCTTCTTTCCCACAAGTCCTTTTGCTTTTGCAGATAGGCAGATAGATGATTCATGACCAACTCTTTTACTTCTTATGACACAAATAGATGGATTATCTCTTATTCTTTCTACAACCCCAATAGTCTTGCACATATTCCTATTTTCATCATTATTCTGATGGCTTTCGATGAATCCTTTAAGCCATAGAATAATTTCACATATCTGTAAAGCTAAACCGAAGAGCAAGTCTTTGGGCCTGACAACATATTTCTGTGCGTAATCATGAGATAGATAGTTCGTAAGTTTTGCAATAGGAAACAGCAAATCTTTTATATGGCGAGGAGCGAGTTTATCCGAGGCGTTGCCATAACGAACACCTATGATGTCAGCATTCAATCCTGATAAATAATGTACACATTGATTAATATTTGCGTTTATCTCTTCGTCTTTTTTATCAAAACATTCGTCTGGTATAATATGATATTTATTGGCTTCTTTAAAAACATCTTCCAAAATTTTTCTCAACGAATTGAAACTTTCATCATAATTGAACTTAGGATTCGCTGCAGGGAAGTGCATTACCTCCATTATATCTATTATATTCTCACAAGCCTTTGGGTTAACTTGATTTAATATATCAACAGTATCCTTATATAGTTCCTTTACCCTATGCCTTGAAGATTCGTCAACCTTTGCTTTCAAATCTTCTATCAAATGTTCTTGCCCCTTAACTATAACTATCCCTTCTTTTACTTCAGCTTCACCTTTTTTATAGAATTCACCTACCAACTCCTTAAAGGTATCATTGCCCAACAAATCCGGTTGTCGAGTAAAAACAAAATAGGGTATGCTTTTTCTCATTTTCAATCCTTCTATTTGCTTTATTGCTTCATAAAGACCTTTAAGACTTGCTGTTTCATTCTCTTCGGATTCATTGTAGGCTTTTGCATCCAAAATAACCGCATCCCAAGGTCTTTCGTCTTTTAGGAGCAAATCCATACCTTCCTTTCTCGTTTTGAAAGGTGTGATGTGAATCTTATGCTTGACTTCACATAATTGGATGAATGATTTTCCTCTGGTATCCCATTCATCATCTATCCAAATAACATTATATCCCATACTCTAATCATTTTATCGGTAAAAAAATACGTACTACAGTCCATCCTCCATCCATAAAGATATCATAATCGCCACCATAGTGTTCAACGAATGACTTGACATAATTACCACCAATTCCTGTGCCTGCCGTTTTGCCAGCTTTCTCACCCTTGATTCCATACCGCATCTTGTTCATTCCTTCAGGAAGAGGATTTCCATTATTACAGAAGTCTATTTGGAACATGTTCTTTTCTACGTTCATAGATAGTCTTACTTTAACCACATAGTCTTTGCGGGTAGAATCTGTGAAACCGTGTTTTCTGGCATTGTCTATGATATTGTTTATCATTCTTTGTATATCATTGCGAGCCACATATATAAAGGGTATAGCAGACTTCATGTTGAAAGAATCTAAAGAATGCCCATTGAAACCTATAGAAGAACCCCTGGCTATACGATTATCTTTTAGGGCTGGCAGATGGGCATGGTCATCCTCAGGTGCTGGTTGATGAATATAGTCATCCTCAGGTGCTGGTTGATGAGTATAGTCATCCTCAGGTGCTGGTTGATGAGTATAGTCATCCTCAGGTGCTGGTTGATTAGCGTGGTCATCCTCAGGTGCTGGCAGATGGGCATAGTCATCCTCAGGAGTTGGTTGATGAGTATAGGCATCCTTAGGAGCTGGTTGATGAGTATAGTCATCCTCAGGGCCAGGTTGATTAGCGTGGTCATCCTCAGGAGCTGGTTGATGAGTATAGTCATCCTCAGGGCCAGGTTGATTAGCGTGGTCATCCTCAGGTGCTGGTTGATGCGCATAATCATCATCTGGATTAGGTTGATTGTCCAAATTTCTAAAGATTTTCCATTTATTATACTGCCTTATTGAAGCCTCATCACACTCATAGTTTACCTTGAAGCCATCTGCCTTATATCGATTTTGCAATTGAGACAAATAATCATTGAGATTGAGAGGCTCAGGCTCCCCAAAGACCTCCTCCTTACTCAAATTGTCTAATAATATTGATAATTCGCCTAGGGAGGAGCGGAAATTGTCAAGTAGTGATTCTAATTGCTGACAATAATCTTTTTCATTATCCCTATTTTCAAGATAAAAACGCATTAGATCTTCGATATTACCAAGTTCGAAGATATACTGGCCCATATCATGTTTGCGCATTCTGACTTCATTGATGTACTCGGTCTTCATTGTTTGGGCTTTATCTTTCATCTCTTTTATAACGGACTCTTCCCTCTTCATCTTCAACATCTCATCACCTATGATATGTCTATCTGTAGGAACCATTACATTATTGATAAGACCATCTGGGCCATAAAGACCAAAACTTCTATACGTTTGGAGTTGCCAATAAACAATGGGAAGCCTAAGTATAGCAAGCAAAGACAAAGCATCAATACCATCATTGGGATAAAGTACATGTATGTCATTGTCAACTGCTATTGGTTTACCAGTTGCATAGATTAAAGCGGTGTTGATACCATTTCCTGCAAATTCAAAGAGTACGGCATCCTTACTACCATCAAGATAACGGCAATTTCGGTAATCGGAGATTACCACATCCTTATCAGTTATTCCACTACCGTCTGCGCCAACAGACCATGGACTGAGTCTTTGAGTTCCATATTTCCATCCTGTAGGATTGTTAGGTAATCCTGCTTTTCGCAATGTCTCAGTGTTTAGTGAACCTACATAAATAGGTGACAAGTTACTGCCTGATACTCGAGGAGTCTCCTTCGGAAGATCTTCCTCAACATCATAGATACGAGATGTAACCAAAGAACTGAGTGACGCCAAAGATTCCGGCCTTTCTGAATCTGAAGGTTTCTCTATAACGTAAACTTGTGGTATCAACAAATTTTGCTTAACCTGATTCCTTGAGGTTTTCACCAGTTTACGTAAGCCTGTTTTATTATCAGTGCCTCCATTCTCTATCATTGAGTGCAGAGAATCTAAATCTAAGGTCTGATCGAACTGTTCATTTTCAGACTTAATAGATGCAAAACTACCATCAATAAAGGTAACATTTTCATCCCGACATCCCTTCTCTGCCATTATAATGCAATAGCCATCCTCTTTATAGAGACTTTTTCCCATGATTGATGGAAGTTGAATAATCTCAACCAATGAATTATCAACGAATAATTGTTTCCATAACTCATCCAATTCGAGTTTATAAGAAGCCTTCTGTCCAGACCACAAAACTTTCTTTTCATAACAAAACTCGGACGGGAGAACAAGTAGCATTTTACCACCCTCTGCTAAGTTTTTGTATGAAACCAATATTTTATTAATAATATCAGGGTCTGACGACTCTTCGATTGAATATTCCTCATTAGGTATAGCCCCTGGTATTACCGGAATGTATGACACTACTGCATCGTAGGTTGTTGGTATTGCGCCGTTTTCCACAACGAATGCATCTAAGTTATTTGCATAGATTGCTAATTTCATCCATGCATTTAGCCTTTTCTCATTAAGTTTTTCTCGATCCTCATGCCATGCCTCACGGGCTTTATCGCAGTAAGCATTCCACCGTATAAAATAAGAGGAATAACTTTCTTCGCAAATAAAGGAGCAATCTTTATACAAGCATGCTAATTGTGCATAACCAGTAAATGGATTGTAAATCTTAGTTCCAGAAGGGATAGAGAACTGCTCTTTAATTAAGCTCAACACTTCCGTTGGAATGAGATAGCGGTCATTACTTTCACTTTTCCCAATAGAAGAGAGATCATTGTTGGGAGTCATAATGATGTAATTCACCAACTCTGTAAAGTGGCTCATCAAGAAAAACTCTTCTTCTTCAGTAAAAATAGAAGTAGCATACTGTTCTGCCAAGAACTGGGATAGTACTTCCTTGTCAGCTTCATCACCTGCTACTTTTTTATAGAAATGTCCTAGTAACTGCTCGTTAACCCTTATCTTGTCTATCTTCTCATTTGGTATATCTATATTAAGGGTGTAAAAATCAAAACCTTGCTCATGTAAGTCATAAGCTAAATCAATTTCTTGATCATATTGCCTTTGATACTCGTTTGCAAGATAATGTGCGGCTTTACTCTCCTTACCTACCTTAGTGCGGTAAAGCTCTACGAGGTTAATCACTCTCTGCTGGATCTCTGCTGCGGTCTGTACGTTCTGCATAATCTTTTGTGTTTTTGTTGTTAGTACTCTATTACATGCACTTGTGTCTCAAATGCGCTGCAAAGATATAACCTCTTTTTGATTGCTGCAAGGAAATCACCAATACGAACGGTTCTGTTCTCCGTGGAACCGATTTTTGCATCATAATACTTCATACTTATACCTTTTTAAATAGTAGTTCTAACCAATTCATACTTTCTAATAGTTCTGCAAACTCAGGTTTTTCACCATATATCATAGCAGAGGACATTTCCTCATAGTCCCTCTTCCAAATTGCCAAAGATTCAGATGGAGGAACAAGTTGAATATTCTTTCTAATATCAGCATTATAATCTACACCATGCATACTAGTGAGCGTTGACCGATGATGGAGTATAGTTTGCCATAACTCATCATTGTGTATGGCTTTCTCAGTGATGCCTTTCTTCATCATCATATGGAGGTCATAGATATGACGAGAACGACGTTTTGCATCCACAGAACTCTTAACAGAGAATAGTTCGTGCAATAGGAATGCCTTTTCCAAGAACGTCTTTTCTGCAATGGCTGTCTTAATCATAACGTCAACTAGGGTTGTACTTATTGTTGGCAACGTCTCTTCCACCATACTGTTTATCTGTGATTCATGGTATGGCTCCAATAATGAACGAGCACCTGCCTCTATCTTGACAATAGGAGGAATATATGAAAGTTGGTCATTAAAAACCGACTGATAGTGGATAAATATACTACGGGGCTCTGGATATGTGCCATCACCTTCACCATCCGGTTGCGCTTCTATCTGGCATATTTCATTCAAAGGAGTCTCACTGATTGCATTTACCAGCTGATCATACAGTTCATCGCGTACAAAAACAGAGGATGCCTTTCGCAATTTCTTGACTTGTTTCTTTGTCAAATCACCTTCAAGTTCGAAAAGGCTTCTGTCTATCGCCAAATCTATATCCTCAGAAAAACGATTAATCAGCCCCCACACCTTGCTGAGAGATGTGCCACCCTTGAAAACCAGACTATCAGCACATGGCAGGCTGAATACAATTTGCAGAATCGTGGTTACCCACAGGTCTTTCTCTATAGCCTGCTTGGGCAATGCCTTCTTGATGGCGGTCTGTTCCAATATGGTGCGCTGTTGAGCTGTAGTCAGCGTAAAATAGTTATTCTTCTTCATACAGCGACTTGATGATTGACGACACCCATGCGGGCATCAGTTGATAATCCTGTTCTATGACATGCTTGTTTTCCTTGACCAATAGTTCCTTGGTACGGACAAGAATCTCTGGTGTGATATTATCTTTACCAATATTCTTATAAGCGAAAGCCAACAGCATAGCGAGTTGAGATTTGAACGCAAAATTTTTAGGAGCAGCATTCCTGAATTCTATCGTAGCACCATTGCTCAGATTCAATTTGCGATCTGACCCATCAGTCAGATAGACGATGTTCATTGGTATCTGTGTAGAAAAGCCCAACCTATTAAGGGCATAGATGCCGGTAGGAACAATACGAGCCTTATCTCGTTTGGCTACAGCCTCAGCAATATCCTCCAATGTAGGATACAGCACCCCTAAGCCAAGTGTCTTGTCAACTTTCGGATAACAATAGATGCCGCGACTGATACGAAGGATGGCTCCGTCGTTCGTCAGCCTCTCCAAAGCCTTACTGATGGTCTTCTGCTCTCCCAACTGCACAAAGTCGCTGGCAAAGAGCAGGCTTCCCCTTTTGCCTTTCTTGATTTGGTCAAGTACTTTTTTCTCAATAGATTGCTCTGCCATTATTTTATGATGTTTGTCGCAAATTTAGGGGATTTTTTCGACAAAACCAAATGTTTATAGAAAAAAGTCACAAAAGAAGTTGTTTTAGCGTCAAATGTACTGCATTTACATGAAAGTGCAGTAGTTTTGAAGGAACAGGCTGCTTCCTGCCATACTCTAAGCATACTCATACTGCTTGCTGAAGTATGGGTAGAAGCAGTTTAGAGTACGAAGAAGTGCTTCATAGATTATCGACCGTTATAGGGGAAGTTGGATTAAAAGAAGAAGAAATAAAATGGAAGAAAGTGAACGACTATACAAAAGAGCGCTATGAAAGAATTATGGATTGACTGTTTGACTTGCTATGTAAAGGAAAAGCGAAGATTATACTTTATTCTGTATTTCCAAAAGATTTAAGAAAAAGTTACCTATTAACTCTTAAAATAGGTATCCAACTGCTGCATCAAGATGCCCTTTATCTCCTCTCGTAATGGCTTAGGGCTGACCACCTCGAGGTTTTCGCCATAGAGCAGGATGCGGCCTCGTAGTTCGCGATTGGGTTCTATTGTCAAGCGTATTTCGCCATACCACTGGCCATCGTGTTCTCCGAAAGGCAAAACTTCTTTTTGACTATGATGCAGGGGCTTTGTCAACAAAAGTCCATGCTGATATTGTGACTTTGTGCGGATAATGACTTCTTCAATTTTGGCACCATTCTCGTGGGTGACACCTATTATATTATAAAAGTATTGTTGATAGAAGCCTTTAGGGGCTGATATATACTCCACATCATTGACTTCCGTGACCTCACCAACAATTCTATCCAATGGTACATTGTATGCCTGATAAGGTTCGCGGTTGGCATCGCCAAATGCAAACCAACGGCCATTGTACTCTTTGAGGAACTGAGGATGGAAGGTCAAGATGAACGGCTCATGTCCGAAGGGGTGGTAAGAAAAACGTAGTACCTGTTTTTGGGCAATGGCTTTATAGAATTTGGGTAACAAATCGATGTTGGTAAGATTCTGCTCCATACTGGAACGAATGATACTTGATCCACTCTCCAACTCCCTGTTCGTATCAAGTAATAGCTGCGTGTTTTGGAAATAAGCCGAAAACCAACTTGCAGGCAGTATGCCAGCAGAGGCTTTACAAAATGCAACATAGTCCTCAACCCTCTTTTGTTCTATGGCCTGACGTTCTGCAGCCAAAGGATCATCACTCTTGCCTATATAACGGAAAGCTTTCCCCTTGCCTGTTTTCCCATTATCTTCAATACAGTCAGGACATGCTTGTTGAAGAGCCCTAATTACTTCAGGAAAAGCTTTCTTCAATTCACCATAGCCAGGTTCGCCATTACATACCATTTTTGTGTAGTAGCCTTTGGGTCTACCACAATACAAAGCAAGAATATCAGCATAGCTGACGAAGTCACGCTTCATCAGTTCCGTGTATATCAGATTTACGAACGCTGATCTGGCCCCACTGCCAGCAAAGATGTTATTCTTCATCATGTTCTATTGTTTAGGCTGTCGCAAATATACGACAAATAATTGACACCTACAATCATTCTGCAGAAAAATGTCATTTCCACAAGGCTTGTTATTTGTTTTTCCTTGGAAGTATTTCAATCATAAGCTATCTTTGCAGCGAACTAAAACAACTACAAGATATGAAGAAACGAATAATTACTATGGCATTATGGTGCTCAATGGCACTTGGTTGCCACGCTCAGGACACTTTGTTTCCACAGGCAGACTTGTATGATACTGGGATGATGAACTCGTATATCAATGCTTACCGAGAGACTGCGGCTATCCGCATGCAGAACTACAACTACTATTGCGACCTGTCTGTTGAAGCATATAACAACAAACAATGGAGCAATGCCATAAACTATGTGAATAAGGCTCTTGACACTGGTTATCATTGCGGTATGCTGTATTTCATCAGAGGGTATGCATACGAAAGTCTGGGTTATTGGGAGATAGCGAAAGATGATTACAAGAAAAGTATCAAGAACAACTATAAGGATGCCGAGATAGCGCTAAATGTCCTGAAAGAGAAAATCAAACAGCGGAAAAAGTAATATCTCTACAACTATGAAAAGATTATCATTGTTATTAGTCATTTCTATCATGAGCCTTGCATCTTACGCACAGAGTTATGATGTGGGGAGTTCGTCAACACGGACGGATGCCTTCGGAAATCAAAAAACCACGCATCGGGACCGATATGGTAACGTTACAGGAACATCAACAACAACGACAGATGCTTTTGGAAGAACAAAAACGGTTCATCAGGATCGCAACGGGCAGGTGATCGGTTCTTCCTATACATCGAAGGATCAGTTTGGTAACACGACAACACAATACCAAAACAGGTATGGCGGAACAACAGGAACGTCCAATACATCAACGGATGCCTTTGGGAATACACGCACCACCTATTCTTCTGCAACAGGACAGCGAACAGGTTCATCGACAACAAGCACCGATGCGTTTGGAAACAGGAAGACGACCTATCAGAATGCAAATGGGACAACCATCGGCAGCTCAACACAGTCAACTGATGCATTCGGGAATCAAACTACCAAGCAACGCGCAAGTTCTCCGGAAACATCCATCTGGACGTGGTGATGCTACCATTCAATAAGAAATCATCATAAAAAGTCTTCTGATTTTTCTAATCAAGAAGACTCTTTTTTGTTATTCACCACCTCATCGAACCTCTCGCTGACATCTACCATCCAGTCGGGTAGTTTCTTCATGGCCTGGTATATGAGGGCATCGGGCATCTTCTTATAATAGGCGTAAGCTATGGGGTCGGCGATGTCGCCTATCGCTTCGCTTATCAAATAATTCTTCATATATGATTCCTCCGCTTTCATTGTTAGTAGGCTATTTGTTCCCTTAATTCGTCCTCATAGGTTATTAAAACGATAGCGCAAATATAGCAATTATTTCAATAACTTCCAAGTGATTTGCAGAAAAAGATAATGACGTGTGTTCCACGAGGCAAAAGAACGGGATTTGTGGATGCACCTTAATGAGAGAAGGAGCCACCCCCAACCCCTCCATAAAGGAGGGGTGAGTTTAGTCATAGATATTGGAGCCTGAAAGCATAGATATTGGAGCCTGAAAACATAGGTATTGGAGCTTGAAAGCATAGATATTGCGATGCAAAACCTAACAATCAAAAAAAATTATTCACAAAACTGGCGCAACATACACGAATTTCGCAGGAAACGCCTTTATACACGAGGGAAATGGGTGTTTTCAACATACACGCAACATACACCAACGTTCACTATAGGCCCTATAACATACACGCAAGATACACTGCTAAGTAGGTTACTTGAGCATAGAAACTATGGCACTTTCTCATAGTAACTAGGCTGATTACCACCTCAAACTAAGCCACTTTCTCATAGTAACTAGGCTTCTTACTCGATATTCCCAAGTTGGGAACATTTTATTCCCACGTTGGGAACAAATACTCGTTTGTGAATCTCGCGTGTATGTTGCGTGTATGTTAGTGCCCGTATAGTGTATGTTCGTGTACCCTTAGTGTATGTTAAAACTGATAGAATTTCCTTTATTTATCGGCATTTCCGACATTTTCTGTGTATGTTCGCGCGTTTTCACTTAAATTTTTACGAGTAAAGAATACAAACTATGCCACTTTCTGGTATAGACAATGGCAGTTTTTGACACAAACTATGGCACTTTAGATTAATAAACGTTTCAGAGCAAATTTGAGAATCTTACGTTTTAACCCCACAACCCACCTAATATGCCTTAAACGCCTATAAACAGAGGGGAAAACGACAGGTGGGTTGGTGGGGTTAAAACAATTGATAATGAAAATTGACAATTGACAATTAACTTCGTTGACTTTTGTCATTGGTGCCAAGGGTTCTGGTGAGTAAAACCTTTTTTGTTTATTCTTATCGTAATAGGTATTTTTTTACTATCTTTGTACCCAAGAACTATAACGGATAAGGTATGAAGAAATTCGAATTGATGGCCCTGCCGTATTCAGAGAATGCGCTGGAGCCGGTAATCAGTAAAGAGACGATAGGTTTCCATCACGGGAAGCATTTGTTGACGTATGTGAATAATCTGAACGGACTGCTGGAGGGAAGTGCGTTGGCAGACCTGTCCTTGGAAGAGATCGTACTGAAATCTGAGGGTGGCATGCTGAACAATGCTGGTCAGATTCTGAATCATGAGATGTATTTCGCCCAGTTTGCCGCTCCCAAAGAGGACAACGCACCTGTCGGACAAGTAGCTGAGGCTATTGTGCGCGACTTTGGCTCGTTCGAGGCTTTCAAGGATGAGTTCCAGAAGAAGGGCGCCACACTCTTCGGTTCGGGCTGGGTATGGTTGTCAGCTGATAAGGATGGAAAGCTTGTGATTACCCAGGAAACGAATGCGGCCAATCCTATTCAGCGTGGATTAAAGCCCCTGCTGACATTTGATGTATGGGAGCACGCTTATTATCTTGACTACCAAAACCGTCGTCCAGACCATCTTACTGCCCTTTGGAAAATCATTAACTGGGAAGTAATCGAGAAACGTTATAGTCTGTAGTACCCAAGCGGAAGATGCTAACGGAGAAGACCATGGAGAAGCTGCGGATACTCGCAGAATCGGCGAAGTACGATGTATCGTGCTCGTCGAGCGGTACTGTGCGCTCTGGTAAGAAGGGCATGGTGGGCTCGACGGTGGGCGGCGTGGGTATCTGTCACTCGTTTGCCGACGACGGGCGCTGCATCTCACTGCTGAAGGTGATGCTGACAAACTACTGCATGTACGACTGCGCCTACTGCATCAACCGTCGCACGAACGATATTCCCCGTGCCACGCTCTCCGTATCAGAACTCGAGGAGATCACCATGGAGTTCTATCGCCGCAACTACATCGAAGGATTGTTCCTGTCGAGTGGCGTGGTGAGGAACCCTGACTATACGATGGAGCGGTTGACAGCCATCGTGCGCGACCTCCGGACCGTTCACCGCTTCAATGGTTACATCCACCTGAAGACCATCCCGGGGGCCAGTAGGGAGTTGTTGCAAGAGGCGGGACGCTATGCCGACCGTATGAGCATCAACATCGAGATTCCCAAGGAGGAGTCGTTGAAGGCGTTGGCACCCGAGAAGGACCATCGGAGTATCTTCCTTCCGATGTCGCAGATTCAGCAAGGTGTATTGGAAAACAAGGAGGACCGTCGTAAGTTCCGCCATGCTCCCCGCTTTGTGCCGGCAGGACAATCCACACAGATGATTGTGGGGGCCACGAAGGAAACCGACCGTGACATCCTGATGATGTCGAACGCCATGTATCAGCAGCCCACGATGCGACGTGTGTATTACTCCGGTTATGTCAGCGTGAACACCTACGACCCTCGTCTGCCGGTATTGAAACAGCCGCCATTGGTACGCGAAAACCGACTTTATCAAGCCGACTGGCTGATGCGCTTCTATCATTTCAGTGTCGATGAGATTGTGGATGATGCCCATACGCATCTCGATCTTGATGTTGATCCTAAGTTAGGCTGGGCGTTACGCCATCCTGAGGCTTTTCCCGTGGATATCAACAAAGACGACTACGAACGTATTCTCCGAGTGCCGGGCATTGGTGTGAAATCGGCTATCCTTATCGTTAACAGCCGCCGTTTCAACCGTCTTACCTCCTATCATCTGAAGAAGATGGGAGTGGTGATGAAGAAGGCCAAGTATTTTATTACTTGCGGTGAGCTCACCTCTGCCTTCTCGCAGCCAATCATTGGCATCAATGAGCTGCGCCCGGAACGTCTGCGCCCCTTGTTACTGTCGAAGGCCCAGCAGAAACGGGCGGCAGCAGAGCAACAGCTCGCGCTCGACTTTGGTGAAGAGAATCCGTAAAGAACTGTGGGACAGATGCAAGTATATGTGTTCGATAATACCCTCGACGGACTGTTGACAGCTGTGTTCGACAGTTTCTTCCTGCACCAGCAACCTGAGATGTTGCTGGCAGAGGGGGAGCAGCTGCCCCTGTTTGCCGACGAACCGCACGTGGTGGTTACGGACAGCGGGAAAGCCGCCCGCGTTTGGAAAGGTCTTGAGAAGCATCTGTCGGTGGAAGGACTGCGGATGATTGCCGTGAGCTGGCTCTCCGAAGAACGGACACTGAATCAGCCGCTGTTCAATTTTATCTGTAAGGTATTCCGACAGAAGGGTGGCGATAGCTCATCATCAGCAACAGATTACTTGAGTCTTGAACGAAATGCAAGTGATGCCGATGTGCTGGCTGTGTATAACACCTGTCGCCGCGTGCTCCACGAGCAGCTCCGCATGAAACAGTTCATCCGCTTTCAAAAGGCAAAGGACGGCACCTATCTCGCCGTGGTATCTCCCGACCATAATGTACTGCCACTCATCATCGACCACTTCCAGGATCGGTTCAACGACCAGCCCTGGCTCATCTACGATGCGAAACGGCACTATGGCTACTACTACGATGGGACTGCTGCACCGATACACATCACCTTCGAGAATGAAAGCGCAGTTCCCTTCGACCTTACCAACGGGAAGCTTGATGATGAGGTGCTCAGCGAGAACGACAGGATATTCCAGGATCTGTGGCGCACTTACTTCAAGGCCATCTGCATCAAGGAGCGTATGAACCCCAAGAAACAACTCAGCGACATGCCCCGTCGCTATTGGAAATACATGACAGAAAAGAATAATTCCCCAAATAAACATATATAATAATAAGAGGAAATGAAAGACTACCCGGACAAGATGACCGCAGAGCAGGCACGGACTTTTCGCGACGATGTGCTGAATATCGTCAGTCAGATACCTTATGGCAAGGTAACGACCTACGGTCATATTGCCGCATTGGCCGGCTGGGCGAGTCATTCAAGGATGGTGGGACGTACCCTGCGTTATACTCCTGAGGCCCACACCTTACCCTGTCACCGGGTGGTGAACATCGCAGGAAGAACCGCCCCGGGCTGGAGCCGTCAGAGGACATTATTGGAGGAAGAAGGTGTTAGCTTCAAGTCCAACGGTCATGTGGACATGCAGAAGCATCTCTGGGAGCCTATCATTACACTAACAAAGGATGAATAAACAGAAGCATACGATGGAACAAATTGAAAGAATCAAGACGATGGAGCAACATCTCGACCGTGCTTCGCTGGCCGTGATGAAGTTGTCGGCAGCCCTCGACGACTATGCCGAGGCGCTGACATCTATCCGCGAGCTGGGGAAGTACTATGGCAGTGATGACTGGAAGCTGGATTTTGCCGATGATGAGCAAGGACTACTGCCCAAGGATCTGAAACGAGGGGTGCTCAGCGAGGATGGGATCTGGAATGTGCTGACAGACAATCAAGATCTCCTGGCTCGCATGAAAACGATTGTTTCAAAGAAGAAACGTAAACAATAAACGAAGACACACCGCCACTTATTTATGCTTTCAGATTGTAAGTAAACCAAGATGCATTACTTTCAATTTGATATTTATCGACAAAATGAAGAAAATTATTGTCGATACTTTTGTGCGTTTGCTTGCAAAATGTCGTATCTTTGTCGCAGAATTAAGACAAAGTGTAAGTATTCACGTATAACCACAAACACCAAAAAGATTATGGAAGCATTAAGATTTCAGGTTGTCGGTGAGGCATTCAAGAAGAAGCCGCTCGACGTAAAAGCACCCGCAGAGAGACCTTATGAGTATTTCGGTAAGAAGGTCTTCAACCGCGAAAAGATGTATAAGTACCTGCCCAAGGACGTGTACGAGAAGATGGTCGATGTGATTGACAACGGCGCACGACTCGATCGCGACGTGGCTGACGCAGTAGCAGCAGGTATGAAGCAGTGGGCCACAGAGAATGGTGTGACACACTATACACACTGGTTCCAGCCGTTGACAGAAGGAACCGCTGAAAAGCACGACTCATTTATCGAACACGACGGTAAGGGCGGTATGGTAGAGGAGTTCACTGGTAAGCTGCTGGTACAGCAGGAACCTGACGCTTCGTCATTCCCCAGCGGCGGTATCCGCTCTACTTTCGAGGCCCGTGGCTACTCAGCCTGGGACCCCACATCGCCTGTCTTCATCATTGAAGATACACTCTGTATCCCCACCGTATTTATATCATATAGCGGTGAGGCGCTCGACTATAAAGCACCGTTGAAGCGTGCGCTCCATGCTGTGAACGTAGCTGCAACGGATGTGTGTCATTACTTCGACCCCAGCGTGAAGAAGGTGACTTCCAACCTTGGCTGGGAACAGGAGTATTTCCTGGTGGATGAAGGACTCTATGCTGCTCGTCCCGATTTGCTGTTGACAGGAAGAACATTGATGGGACACGACTCGGCCAAGAACCAGCAGATGGACGACCACTATTTCGGATCCATTCCTGAGCGTGTGGCAGCCTTTATGCGCGATTTGGAGATTCAGGCACTGGAGCTGGGCGTTCCTTGTAAGACCCGTCATAACGAGGTGGCACCGAACCAGTTTGAGCTGGCTCCTATCTTCGAAGAGACTAACCTCGCCGTGGATCATAACATGATGCTGATGTCGCTGATGAAGAAGGTGGCCCGCAAGCATGGTTTCCGCGTGCTGCTGCATGAGAAGCCCTTTGCCGGCATCAACGGTTCGGGTAAGCATAACAACTGGTCGCTCTCAACCGATAACGGTATCCTGCTGCACGCACCTGGTAAGACACCCGAACAGAACCTGCGCTTCGCTACGTTCATCGTAGAAACACTGATGGGTGTGTACCGACATAACGGTCTGCTCAAGGCCAGTATCATGTCGGCCACCAATGCCCACCGATTAGGAGCCAACGAAGCACCGCCTGCCATTGTGTCCAGCTTCCTTGGTAAGCAGGTAAGCGAACTGCTCGACCACATCGAGATGGCCGATAAGGAGGACATCCTCGCCATGGCTGGTAAGCAAGGAATGAAGATGGATATTCCTGAGATTCCCGAGCTGTTCATCGACAATACCGACCGAAACCGTACCTCACCCTTCGCCTTCACAGGTAACCGCTTCGAGTTCCGTGCCGTAGGTTCCGAGGCTAACTGTGCCAGCGCCATGATTGCCTTGAACAGTGCCGTGGCAGAGGCTTTGGCCGACTTCAAGAAACGGGTGGATGCACGCATTCCTGAACTGGAGAAGAAACTCGCAGGAACCGGTCATAGCGCTACCTACCACGCCATCATCGACGTACTGCGCGAAGATATCAAGACCTGTAAGCCCATCCGCTTCGACGGTAACGGCTACAGCGACGAATGGGTGGTGGAAGCTGAGAAGCGAGGACTCGATGTGGAGAAGTCGTGCCCGAAGATCTTTGAGCGTTATCTCGACAAGGAAAGTATTGAGATGTTCGAGAGTCTGGGCGTGATGACCAAGAAGGAGCTGGAGGCCCGCAACGAGGTGAAATGGGAGACCTACACGAAGAAGATCCAGATTGAGGCTCGCGTACTGGGTGATCTCTCCATGAACCACATCATCCCCGTGGCTACCCACTACCAGAGCGCCTTGCTGAAGAATGTGGAGAACATGACAGACATCTTCCCCATCGACAAGGCCGAGAAGCTGAATGCTCGTAATATTAAGCTCATTGAGGAGATTGCCGAGCGCACCTCAGCCATCGAGAAAGGGGTGGATGAACTGGTTGCTGCCCGCAAGCTCGCTAACAAGATTGAGGATGAACACGACAAGGCTATTGCCTACCATGATCGTGTAGAGCCTAAGCTCGACGAGATACGCTACCAGATCGACAAGCTGGAGCTGATCGTGGACGATGCGCTCTGGCCACTGCCGAAATATCGGGAGTTGTTGTTCATCCGATAACGCCAACCCATTTTCGACGACTTTTGTTTCTTCGTCGATTTCTTTTTTGGTTGTTTGAAAATCGCGATGAAGCGAAGGCCATACAGGTTTAACTTGTAATGGCTGAGTGGTAGCGATTTACTAAAGTTTGCACGGGACCTGATGCTGAGACAGTATCAGGTCCTTTTTTCGCTCGGTTTGCACTACCTTTGTGGATAAATCCACGAACTTACTTCCGCTCGGAAAAAACCAAATACATTTGGTTTTTTCACTCGCTTAATCGTAACTTTGGCTTCGCCGAAGGTACTTTCGCTCGACAAAACAAATTAAAACAAGTTTTATTTGCTTTTGTTCTCACTTATTCGTACCTTTGCGGATGTATATGGCAACAAATCGTACATTCCAACATCGTGTAACCATCGTAGGCGTGGCTGTCCCTATCATCATGGCAGTCATGGCCCTCTATTTCCTGTTACACCGCACCGCCATTCACCTCATCATCGGTTTCGGTCTGGTGCTGGTCATCATCATGATGCTGGAACGACTGCTGCACACGAACTACTTGTTTGAAGGCGATATGTTGACAATCAGTAGAGGACGGTTCATGAAAAAGGAGGAGGTACCGGTGAAAGAGATTACCCGCATCTCACCCATCAGGCGCCAATGGCTCTTGATTGACTACCTGCTGATTGAATATGGAGCCGGACATGAAGCAGAGGTACAGCCCGTTAACGAAGAGGCGTTCCTTCAAGAAATCAAGAAAAGACAAGACGACCATGAAGAGAGATAATAACATGTGGAGAATGCTTTGGAGTATCCTGCTGCTGATGCCCTTAACGGTTATGGCACAGGTGGTGACCGACGAGGAGGTGATGACCGTTGACTCCTTGCAGGAAAGCACGGTAGAGATGACTGCCGACTCCCTCCTGACAGATACGCTGGCAATAGATCCCTCGCTGGTGTGGCCCAACAACGTGTGTGCCCGATTGGACAACCTGCTCAAAAGCAGCATGTTCAAGACTACCACGGTGGGAATCCAGGTGTATGACCTCACCGCCGACTCCATTCTGTACCAGTACAATGAGAAGCAGTGTATGCGTCCGGCCTCAACGATGAAGATGATCAATGCCGTTACCTCACTCGACAAGCTGGGCGGCTCGTACCTGTTCAAGACGGAGCTGCGTTATACAGGACAGATCGACAGCTGTACGCTCCGTGGGAATATCTACTGCAAGGGCGGCATGGACCCCCTGTTCAACATTGACGACATGCGTGCTTTTGTAGATGCGTTGCTGAAGAAAGGTATCGATACGATCCGAGGAAGAGTCTATGCCGACCTCTCCATGAAAGACCGCGACCTGTTGGGTGAAGGCTGGTGCTGGGATGATGATAACCCGGTGCTCAGTCCGCTGCTGATCGGTAAGAAGAACAATTTCATGAAACGACTGTGTCAGGTGATGAAAGAAGAGGGAATCGTGTTCATTGGAGACACCCTTCAAGGTATGACACCAGCGAATGCCTATCACCTCTGTACCCGCACCCATACCATGGACCAGGTGCTGATGCGGATGATGAAGAACAGCGACAACCTTTTTGCCGAGAGTATGTTCTACCAACTGGCAGCCAGCACGGGTGCCAAAGGAGTAACGGCAAAGAACGGCAGGGAGATGGTGAACCGACTGATTACCAAGCTGGGATTCCGACCCAGCGACTACTACGTTGCCGACGGTAGCGGACTCTCCTTATATAATTACGTATCGCCGGAACTGGAAGTAGCGTTCCTTCGCTATGCCTATGCCAACGACCATATCTATCCGCACCTGATTACCGCCATGCCGATTGCCGGTGTTGACGGTACCTTGGAGAAACGTATGCGCAGCGGATTTGCCCACACGAATGTGAAGGCCAAGACGGGTACGGTTACAGGCGTAAGTGCCTTGACGGGTTATTGTACGTCGGCCAACGGTCATCTGCTATGCTTCTCGATCATCAACATGGGTATTCGCAAGGCCGACATCGGCAGGAACTTCCAGGACCATGTGTGCGAAGCTCTCTGTAAGCCATAAAAAACTGTCGTATGGAAAATATCAAGATCTGGGTGGAGAACCTCATTAGTATGATGGGTGTGACAGGTAGCATGGTTCCTGTTACCCGACACATCCTGTTAGTATTGGTGGCTATCCTTCTGGCTGCCCTTGCCGGACTGCTTTGTAGGAAGATCATTGTGCCATTGGTGTTGAAACTGACAGCGAAGACGGAGGTAAAATGGGACGATGTGCTCTTCAACAGAAACGTATTGGTCTCTGCCTGTCATATCGTACCGGCCATCGTTATCTGGCAACTTCTGCCCTTGGTGTTCTTCCAGTTCCCCGTTGTCAAGGAACTGCTAACCCGCATCACCGCCATCTATATCGTGGTGATGTCGGTCAAGACTATCCTTGTGTTCATCTCTGCCATCAAGGATCTGGAAGGTGAGAAAAGGAGCAACAAACAACAGTACCTCTATTCGTTCATCGGTGTCATGCGTTTGGTGATGATTTTTGTGGCTGCCATCATCGTCGTGTCGATCATCATCGATAAAGATCCGATGAAGCTGTTTGCAGGACTGGGTGCCACTTCTGCTATTCTGATGCTTGTGTTCCAGGACACCATCAAAGGACTCGTTGCCGGCATCCGTCTCACCAGTAACGACATGCTGCATAAAGGCGATTGGATTACCGTACCGAAAGCTGGTGCCGACGGTATCGTGGAAGAGATGACGCTCACTACAGTGAAGATACGTAATTTTGACAACACCATCATCACCGTGACCCCACAGACCTTGGTAGATGACTCGTTCCAGAACTGGAAAGGGATGCAGAAAGGAAAAGGACGAAGGGTGAAGCGTACTGTGTATTTTGATTTCCGCAGCATCCATGTGGTGGATGAATCGCTTCGGCAACAGCTCATTGACAAGAAGCTGGTGAAAGCTGAAGAGATTCAGGAGGATTCCGTAAACCTCACCCTCTTCAGGTACTACATGGAAGCGTATCTGAAGAAACGCACGGGTGTGAACCCCACGATGACACTGATGGTGCGTCAACTGGAATCCACACAATGGGGATTGCCCATAGAGTTCTATTTCTTTGTGAAGGACAAGGAATGGGTTCCCTATGAGCACATCCTCGCAGATATCATGGAATATGTCTATGCCACTGCGCCGCAGTTTGGACTGAGAATCTACCAGCGACCGGCAGGACAATAGAAGTGTTTCATTATTTTGTAACCTGAGTCACCGCTTTTCCGATACAGCCGTTCGGCATCTGCACATGAATCAATGCGCATACAGTAGCGGCGATATCAGTGATATGGCATTCTGCCTGGGTACTGCCGTGAGGAACACCCCACCCCATCAGCAGGAAAGGAATATGACAGTCGTATGGATTCCAGCAGCCATGCGTGGTTCCTTCATCAATTTCGTCACCCACTCCATAGTAGGCAGGTTTCAAGATAATCTGGATATCACCACTGCGCTGCGGGTTATAGCCGTTAATGGCTTTCTCACGGATGATAGCAGGAACACTGGCGTCATTGATCTTCTCCAGATCAAAGCAGTAGGCCACTTCCTTCCTCGGTTTGTAATACGCAATAATTGCCTCCTTAACCTTGTTGATGTCAGCACCTGCCTTGGCGATATTCTCACGATCGAGCACCACCTTGTAGTCCATGATACGACGAACCAATCGTGCAGCGCCAAACTTCTCTTCCAACATGGTGTTCAGATCTCTGATCTCCTGGTTACCATAGAAGGGTCCTGAGGGAATCTTGTGCTTTTGGTTCTGCAGGATTCCATTGGCCGCACCATGGTCGGCCGAGAGGAATACCAGGTAGTTACCCTTTCCTATCTCGCTGTCAAGGAAGCTGAAGAAATCAGCTAACTGCTTGTCGAGCTCCACATATTGTGCATGGGTCTTTTCATGGTGCGTGCCGTACTTATGACCGGTGATATCCGGACACGAGAAGCTCAGCGTGAGCATATCAGTCTGTTTTCCCTGTCCTAACCGTTCGTTCCTGACGGCAGCCTTTGCCAGTCCCACGGTGATCTCATTACCATAGGGCTCATACTGGATGAGGTCAATCAGACTGGCATCCTTGTTTTTCTTTTCCAGCTGTTTGATCTCCCTACCGATACGATCGTTATAGGTCTTCACCCATTTGGGCAATTCCTGCATGTAATAAGTACTGGAGATGAAGCAGAAGGCATTCTTGTCGAACCAATAGGCCGCATCAGCACTATGTCCTGCTGGCAGGATAGCGGCACGGTCCTTGAAGCTCACGCCAATCACCTTCGATTCCCAGTTCGTGGCCGTCTTCAGCTCATCACCAATGGTTGTTGCCAGTAAGTTCCTGGGCGACATCAGTCCGGCTTTCGTATCACTGCCCACCGTCTGTACGGTATTATCATCGCAGCAGTAAGTCATCTTTCCATCAATAAGGAAGTTATTTCCTGCAATGCCATGGATACTCGGTACGCTACCAGTGAAGATACTGGAATGACCGATGGCGGTCACTGAAGGGATGTAGTTGATCTGACAGTTCTCGCAGTTGAATCCTTCGTTCATCAATCGTTTGAACCCACCGTTACCATACTCATCGTAGAAACGATAGAGATAGTCCCATCGCATCTGGTCAACAGCAATGCCCACTACCAGTTTAGGACGATCCTGTGAAAATGCCGCAATGCTTACCAACAGCATTACAAAAGTCAATAGTCGTTTCTTCATGTCTATTAAGTTATCTATGTTTTATTTTAAAGTTCAAAGTTTAAAGTTTAAAGTTCAAAGTTTACTTCGTTGACTTTTGTCACGACTCGGCCAATCATGCAAGCATGTTGGCTCTCGCTGCTCCCAAAGTTCAAAGTTATCTCGTCAACGAGAACTTCATGCTCAAGCCGAAGTCCTGCGTGGTAGTAGGATATGAGTTGCTCGACAGCAGTGGTGTATTCACCTGACGGTCGTAATAGAAACTCATGGTGAGCAGGCGCGACAAGGTATAGTCGGCATTGAACGCCAGTTTGAAGGCCTTGTTTCCGCTGCTGGCAGAGCTGGTCATCGAAGCAATATCACGCACGATGGCCGCCTGACTGCGATAGCTCACATCCAGACGAAGGTTCAGGTCGTGGTTGATTCCCTTCTTTCTGGAAGACGACTGAGACGACTGGTTTCTTTGTGAGTCGGAAGAATCATTCCCCTTCCCTTTGGTTGTCTTCACCTTCCGTGCTCCGCCTAATCCGAAGAAGTTGAAGTCGTTGATCTTATAGCCCATTCCCACTACCCAGTCGCGACTGATAGCCTCATTGATCTGCACACTGGTCATCGAGAGTGTCATATTCCTCGTGGTACGGTATTCCACCTTGGCGGTCATGTTGTTCAGGAACGTCATATCCACGCCGAGCAGCGGCGAGAACGACTCGTTGATGCTGACCGTAGAAACGTTATACATGGAACTCGGTACAGGGTTACCTGTGGTGGCATCGACCACGAAGCCCGTACCGTTCATGTACTCCATGAACGTGCTGTACGAACTATAACCACCCACGGCATAGATGCTCTTGTACGAGTGGTTGATGTTCACACTCTTGAAATGATCCTGGAACCAAGGCAGCTGACCCAATCCGCTGTACCTGATGGTCCAGTTAGGCAGCAGTTGTGTCAAGGCAGGGAAGATCTTCAAGCCGCTGCCACCCATGGAGGTGTAGGTGTTGAGGAAGGCAGGTACCATCACATCAGCACTGTAGGGATTCACACTACCGTTCTCCGGGTTAAAGGTTTGACCAGCCAATGATGAGCCCCTTGGATAGACAGCATCCTTGTACTGTCCTTCCACCCGTTGACGGAAGCCATCCAGGGAATGACAGAAGTCCTCGAACGACTTCGAGCGATAGCCGTTGCTCGCATTACCCATTCCTTCGAGGGCGCTGCGCAGACTGATGGTTGTCATCGTGAGCGAGCCTCCAAGGTTCGCAGGCATTCCCACGTACATATAATGAATACTCTTCGTCTTTGATTCCGTCCTGCTGGCATTCAGGTCGATCTTGAAGTTCCTCACAGGCTCCAGCGTCATTCTGAGCTGCACATCCTCTGTGAGATTGGTGCTTGCAGGATTAGAGATATTGTCGGCCATGAGTAGCCAGTTGTTGGCTGACGCCTTGTCGATATAGCTGTCGTCGATGAAACCGAAGGCAAAGTCGAGTCCTGGCGCCATCAGACCATCGCGCCGCTGTCCCAGCATGTTGCCTATAGAAGGAAGGAATCCCGGCAGCGCCATGCTATACGTATTACGGTAAGAGAAGCTGACGTTCCTCAACATCATCAGTCCGCGGGCCACCACCTGGGCAGTCTTGTACCAAGCCTCATCGTCGTGTGGTTCCTTAGGTGTTACCGTTAGTTTCAGTTTCATGGAAGAATCCACCTTTGTCGTAATGCGGATATTATTCTGGTCCACCACCTTGTATTTAATGGGGAAGGTTCTGCCCTGCTCGTTCTTGGCCGACACTATCAGTTTCTTACTGTTCTTGCCATGACTCACGGTAATGGTGGTATCAGGAAGCAGCGTGATCTCCTTCTCGAATCCCTTCTTGTTCTTGGGCAGAGCCGCCTGCTCCTTTTCGTTCTGCTTACCCTGATCCTTGGCGTTCTTGGAATCATTCTGGGTGTTGGTGTTCCTGTTGTTTCTTGAAGAGTTATTCCGTTGAGGATTCTTATTGAACCGTTCGTTGGTCTTTTTCAGGAACGGGATATGATTATATAGTTTCTCCAAGCTAAACGATCCGTTCAGGTTGAACTGACGGTTATTGGAGATATTATTACCCAATGATGTTCCGTCTTCCAGATCCGTTCCGCGCTGCCAGTTATAGGTAGCACTGTAGCTTGCATCCGTATTGATCCAGTCGAAAATCGGTATCAGGTTCAGCGGCAGCTGGTAGGAAGCGCTGAAGTTCTGACTGTAATCCATCGGTGCTCCCAGATGTTTGATGCTGGTCCACACGGAGTCTTTCCATGCCTCATACTCCGTAGGATAGAGATTCTTGTTGACGGGCGTATAAGGCTCTTCCACCTGTGCGTGGGTGGTAGAGCTGAAATTCATGTGGAGGTTACGGGTAAGGTCCCAGCGGAGGGAGAAGTTTCGGTTCCACAGGAACTGCTCATTGAAGGTCAGCGGCAGCTGTGAGTTCTCCAGACTCTCCATATCGCGCTCCTGCAGTTCATAGTAGGTCCTCACGATATCTGAATTGAAGGTAACGCTCTGCGGCAGATAGTTCAGACCGAAACGCTTGAAGATTTCCAGCCATTTGCTCTTACTCTTGGCGAACACCTTCTTGAACGGTTCGAAGGTCTTATATACCGGAGAATAGGAGTAGTTCATCGTTCCTCGCCAGTTATCCTCATTCTCATATACAGTGGTCTCGCCGCTGGAATGACGGTGGGAATGACTATACGAGAACGAGAAGTTACCCGGGTCGTAAGGCATAGGATGCCGTTTGGTCTTGATGCCCACCCGCACGTTCGACAACGAGAAGTTGGTATTGGTGGTCTTGGTCACGGCGATGCTCTCTATGGAGTCACGCTCATACTTACTGCCCGCAGCATCCAAGGCATCCTTCAGTTCCATATCCGTATCGAGCGGGTTGTACTTAGGACTGGATTTCTCCTTGGTGATGGAATAGTACAACGGGGCAGACACCTTGGCCTTATCCGGGAAGAACTTACCCAGCTCTACGCTGGCCGTGGCACTATAGGAGCCGAAGTTATCCGTGCTGCGTTCGTTCACGCCCTGCTCCAGTCCGCCAAACCCTTCCGAGGTATAGCGCCCTGTCATATTCACATTACCCACATCCGACAGCTGCATGTTCAGTGCGCCCTGTGCAGCCCAGCCACCTTCGTTGTTGTATTCCTTCAGTCGGAGCTCGTTCACCCATACCTCACCCGACTTCAGGTCGGCCGACAGGTTACGCACACCGATAATCATGGTCTTGACATCGCCCAATGTCGGATTACCCACGATACTGATCTTGTTATTGGGTTTTTCGTCTGTATAGGTGCTATACACACGGTTATACGAAGCCCTTCCTTCGGCCTTGGCCTTGTTACGCTCCTTCTTCAGGTTGGTGAAAACCGTGAGAGGCACATCCAGCATGTTCTCCTCGGGCCATACGGCTCGCTGGTCGGAAACAGAATAGCGGTTATAGGCGGGATCGCGATGCGGTGTGAGCTTCAGTGGAATCTCATACTCATAGTAGTTACTCTTGTAGTCGGAACCCAGTCGCACAAACACGGCCAGCTGGTTGTCCTGCAGGTTCGTGGTATTCTCCTGTAAGGCATTGGCATGTACGAACATCTGGATGCGTTTATACTGTCGCAGATCCACGCTGGTATTCTTATATACTGCCTTTGATTCGCCGTTAGAGAGGTTGGTCACCTCGATATCGAGGGCCTGCTCGTTGCTTTCCACCAGCTGCGGCTGTGTAGGATCCTGTTCACGACGGATGCCTGGAGGCAGGACGTAGTTCACCGGCTCCTTGTCGATATTCTCTTCAATGTTCACGGCACTTACCGCCATCTTTCCACTCTCGGCGGCACCTGGGTTCAGCGACTGCTCATACACACGCCATTCACCGCGCACCAGGTCCAGACTACCGAAACGCATAATAATCGGTCGTTTGAAGTTCGTACAGAACATACGCATGAAACGCACGGAGGTGAAGTCGTTGATCGATCCGAACTTCTCTTCGTAGTCATCCAACGGAATACGGAACTGATACCACGCCACCGTCTCTTTGGCTCCATTGCGCAGGGGCACCTCACCTTCACGCTTGTCAACGATGAAGTTCGTACCGATCTTCATATCCTCAGGACGGATGCTGACATGGTACTGGAAATACTTCTCGTACTCGTTCAAGGTGTAGTCCTGATTGATATCCTCCACGTCGGGGGTTGACTTATACGCCGTGCTGTAGCTCTCAGGACTGTTCTCATTATCGGGTGAGTTACCCTGCGGGTTGTTGATGCGCTTATAACGACGCAGCACAGGTGCCTCGATGCGGTCGAAATCAGAGCCGCGGAAATAATGGTAGTCATCATTGGCGGGGTCAGCCTGGATCGAGTCGTACACCTCCGGACTCACCCTACCTTTGATGGCAGCGAGGTAATCACGATAAACACCGTAGTTACGCTCCTCATCGTCGTTCAATCCGTTATAACCCACGTCCTGCAGGTTACGTGATCCTGATGTGGTGGCAAAAGCATAGGTCACCGTGGATTGCGTAGGAATCTTTCCCCACTGGGTGGTGGTGAAGCTCTGTGAGCCATCCACCGGCATACCGCTCTCATAGAACTTCTTTCCGTCGCGCAGCACATCCTCGCTAATCTCACCTAAGTTGATGTAGAAGTCACCACCGTATTGCGAAGCATCCTCCTTCTCGCGTGAATAGATGAACGGATCCATCAGCCAGAACTCGATATACTCCACGTTGGCCGTCTCGAAATCGTTCGTGTCGAGCTTTCGCATCATACCGCCCCAACGTTTCTCAGGAACAGGCAGTGTACCATCGGTATTCAGGTCGGTATCCAGGTTATACGGACCGCGTTCCGTGGGATAGAAGGCGAGGTTCAAGATGGGCAGTGTAGCCGTGGCACCATTATAGCTACTCTGGTCGCGTGCCGGATAGAGCTCCTTGACATAGATCTCGCGCACATAATGGTTCGAGAGCTGGTTCAGATCGCTCTTGATATGACTCGGTGTAAGTGATGAGCTACGACGAGTAAACAACGGATCGATATGGTACCACGACAGCAATGCGCGGTTATAGCCACTGCTCACCCCCGTCTTGTCGGCACTCTCCGGGAACATCGAAGGTACGCTGGAGAGCACCCATGAAGTAGGTGTTGACACATCGATGGTGTTCTTCGTGTTCTCAAAGTCGTCCAGGTACGAGGCATTATCCTGAATACCATGTGAGTTTCCTGCAATGAGCTGGGCAAACTCACCCGTGAAGGAGATCTGCGAAGGAGCCGTACAATGCAATCCCGGCAGCAAGTCGAGCATATTGGTGAGCCACTGACTCTCCTTCTTCCAGTTGATGTTCACGCCCCAGATGGTGTTGTTCAGCGGTTCGCTACCCATGCTCACCTTCGTGGTGAGGGCCTGCTCCGACAGGTGCTGGAACGTACCGCTCAGCTGGAAGTTCTTACTGAAGTCATATTCCCAGTTCACGCCATACATCGTCTTTCGCTGCTGTCCGTAGTCGGTATTGCTCTCTGAACTCACATTCACAGGTGTACCTGCATCGATGATGCTCTGGTTAAGGATGGTCACCTCTCCCGCGTTGTAGTCAACACTATAGTCGGAACCCTCTGTCAGGGTCACACCACCAGCCGTTACCACCACACTACCCTGCGGCACATAGCTGGCTCCCAAGGAGATGACATTGGCAGAGGAACCGCGGTACTGTCCCACCAGTTGGTACTTATCCTTCTCGGCAATCTGTTTGGCAATGGTCTTGGTGGAGTCGTATAGTTCATGGAAGCAGTATTTCTCAGCAATTGCCGGATCCACGCCCTTATCCGTCAGCGCCTTAAACAGATAGTCGCCAAACGGTTCGGCCTCCGGGAGGAATACACGACCGTTGCTTACTGTATAGCCCTGCACAAAGTCGAAATAGCCATTTGAGTTCACCTTATTATTATTGTCCAGACGGTCGGCACCCAACAGTTTGATCAAGGTCTGATCCTTTACCTGCATCTCAGGGATATACGACAGATAGACACCTGCTGTGTCACTCTGGTATTTCACATCCAGTCGGAACTTATCCTTCTCCACCGACGAGGCGAGGTAATACACGTTCTTCATCATCAAGTCCCAGTTACCCTGTTTGGGGTGGTTACTGGTGTTCTTCAGCGACTTGACGAAGAGTGCCTGACTCACATCGGTGATATCGCTGGCGAACTCACCCACCTGGTAGGTTGTACCGCCGTAAGTGTATTCGTAAGCCACGGCCAGCACCTGATCAGTCTGGAGCGAGGTGTTCAGCGACACATAACCCAATGCCCTGTTCAGCGTATATTCAGAGGAGTTGAGCAAGCGCGCGCTCTCCAGTTTCTCATAGTCGGTACCGCCCACGAATCCTGCAATTCCATCCAGTTCAGTGGATGTCTGATCGATGTCGCGGGCTGCAGCATGTTGCTGTACCAACGTAGCATACTCGGTATTGGCAGCATTACAAGGAACGGCCTGATTCGTTAAGCTCCAGTTGGGGTTCGACACCTTGGTATTCTCACCCAGATCTGTCAGCGCCACAATATTTCGGGTATTCGTTGTGGTACCCGTTTTGTTCGTCATCCAGATCTCAATACGGTTGATGGTCACACCCGTGGTGAGGTTCGGTAACGTTTTCATGGCACCATCGTAGCTGTCGCGGAAATACAAGGAGAGGAAGAAGTGCCTGTTCTCTTCATAGTTGGCTGCATTGAGTTCGAACGCTGTCGTCTGCACACCGCCCTTGCTGGAGACACTTCGTGAATTGGATTTCTTCTGCGACACCACCGTCTGCAGTTTCAGTCGTCCGAACTGCCAGTCGCTACGGATACCGAAGAGTGATGAGGCACCGCGCACCAGTGATGAGTTACCTGGGAACGATACGTTTCCTGCCTCCACCAGTTTGATGGTCTCATCCTCCTTACCGTCGTATTTCAGCTTCAGGTTCTGCGAGTCGAAGTCGAATGTAGCATCTGTGTTGTAGTTCAGGTTCATGTTCACCTTATCGCCCACCTTACCATTTACACTCAGGTTGATCTTCTCGTCGAAGTTCATGTTGGTGGTCTTACGGTTACGGATAGGTAACGACGGGTTATCGATGTTCTTCATCGTAGCGCCGAACTTCAGTTCCGCCGTACCTTGTGTCTTGATGCGCACACCACCAGGACCGAAGATTTTCTCTGCCGGACCCAGATCGAAGTGCATATCGCTGAAAGAGAACTTCTCCTTTCCGTTCGATTCGAATACTTCCTCGTTCTTCGAACGGAAGTAGCTGTTGCGCATCTGTCGTTCGCTCCATTTACCATACTCCTCAGCGGTCATCATGATGGGCGTACCCAGATAGCTGCTTCCCATCTTGGAGCCGATGATATAACGATCCAACGTGTCGTTATACTCCACTTTCTGCTCGATGTTGTCGGGCATGCTGAAATCGGCACTACCCCTTTGCAGGTCTTCTTCCGTGATGGGCTGCGTACGCTGGATTTTCCAACGGGGATGCAACAGTGAGTCGGGAATCTCCTCATCGTCGGCAAAGATTGGCTGTGCCGTTATCTTGGCAGTATCCCTGCGCGACCTGTTCTGCTGGTTATTCTGTTGATTGTTCTGTTGGTTGTTCTGTGTGCGATTATTCCGTGCATTTTGTCGTCGCACCGGGTTTTGAGGTTCCTGAAGCTGGGGCGCAACAGCCCAGGCGAGCACACTCATGCCCACCAATACCATGATCAGTATCTGCTTCAGTCTTTTCATTTTTTATTTAATCTGCTTGAGCGCCAGTTTCACCACCTGCTCTACAGGCAAGTCGGGCTGTTCTTTCAGAATGGCTATCACCACCTTGGCAGAAGGTGCAGGCGAGAAACCGAGCATGGTCAAAGCACCCACGGCCTCATCCTTCACACTGCTGTTTATCAAGGCTGCCTCGCTACCGGCATTCGAAGGCAGTTCCTGAGCAATACCGCTACTGATGATCTTGTCCTTCAAATCCACGATGATGCGCTGGGCGGTACGTAATCCGATACCTTTCACGCTCTTCAGCACCCGTTCGTTTCCTGTGGATATCACGTTACAGAGCTCTGCCACTGTCAGTTCCGAGAGAATCATCCGCGCTGTATTCGCCCCCACACCACTCACCGTGATGAGCAGCAGGAACATGTCACGTTCCTGTTTATTGGCAAAACCGAACAGCACATACGCATCCTCGCGAATGGCCTCATACACCCACAAACGTGCCTCTTTCTTGCCTTGAATGGCAGAAAAGGTGTTCAGCGAGATATTCAGTCCGTAGCCCACTCCATGGGTCTCGACCACAGCATAAGCAGGGGTGACGTCTATCAGTTCACCCTTTACATATTCAATCATAAGTCGTTTATTTGTATATATACATCCAATAAAACGCAGACTCCCGCTTTTTATTGTATTTTCCCTATAAATCTCTTTGCTTTTGAAAGAAGTAAGAGGCAAGAAGCAAGAAGCAAGAGGCAAGAGAATAGCACTATTCAATAGGCATTGTATATAGTCACTTGACTCATATTACATATCTCTTGCTTCTTGCCTCTTGCCTCTTGCTTCCCAAAACCTACTTCTTGCCTCTTCTTACTGAACCTTGGCGTTCTTCTCCAATGTCCAGTCGGGACGTTGCAGGATGGCGGGATTACTACCCACGAACATCTTCGAGGCATCCTTGTTACCCTTGAGCTGCCAGTCGAGCCATGCACGGGCAACGATAGCGAACTCACCACCATGAGGCTGGTTATAGGTACCGCCATGACCCACGGGCAGGTTCACGGCAATGGCTGGCACATGCTCAATGCGCTTGAAGTCGTCCATACCGTTGGCATAGGCGATATCGGTCTCACCACCAAGGATGTAGATAATCGGACAGTGGATCTCCTGCAGCTTCTTCTTGGGAACACTGGGCATACCAGGCATACGACGGGCATTGGGGCCACCTTCATCGCCCTCGGGCTGCTCAAACAATCCGCTGTTGCAAATCATGATTGAGGTAACGCGCTCGTCGAAGCAGTTGAAAAGTGCCTGCAGACCGCCGCACGACATACCCGAGATACAGATGTTCTTGGTGTCGATCTTCTGGTAGAAAGGACTCTTCTTGTCGGCATTCTGCTGGAAGGCCCAGTCCATCGACTCCACCTGCTGCTCCGAGCGTGACTGACCGCCTCGGCCCATTCCCATGGGGCGCGGAGCCTCTTGCTTAGGCATCACACCTGTGGCGAGAACGAGGTAGCCATAAGAGGCAATGTCGTTCAGGAACTTCTCATGACCGCGTGGGGAGTTAGCACAACCGCCGTTACCCCATACCAGTACTGGCAACGGTTTCTTTTCGTTGAATACCGACAGGTCCTTGGGGGCGAAGATGGTATGCTCTGCAAACCCCTCAACTTCATAAACCACTGCTTTGTACGGACCTGTTCCTCCCTCTTCGAGTACAGTCTCAGTTGCCTGTGCATACGTGCCTACGCTCATAGCGAAAGCCAACACCAATGTCATCAAAATCTTTTTTCTCATAAGGATAATAATTTGATAATTATGAATAAATGATAATAAAAAACAACGTTCATGGGGCTTGGTTCCCATACCCCGTGCAAAGATAATCAGTATTCTTGAATTTTACAAATGTTAGAGCAAAAGTTTCGCGCAGATCGTCGTTGGCGAGCTAAATTATCCGACAATAACATAAGAGAACAGCGAAAAGAGCAATCATCGTGCATGGAGGAATCATAAAAAATAGTGGTTTTTTTGCAAATTCTTTATCAAAAAGAAATGTTTTTATGAAGAATTATGTAATTTTGCAACCGCAAACAATACAAACTCATTATAAACGTAAGTAAAATGAAGAAAATCAGAGCAGCCGTAGTAGGATACGGCAACATCGGAAAATTTACCATCGAGGCACTGGAGGCTTCGGCAGACTTTGAGATTGCAGGCGTGGTGCGCCGCAAGGGTGCAGAGGACAAACCAGCAGAGCTGGCCGCCTATGACGTAGTGAAGGACATCAAGGAGCTGAAGGATGTGGATGTGGCTATCCTTGCCACCCCTACCCGCTCATGTGAGGAGTATGCCAAGCAGATTCTGCCGTTGGGTATCAATACCGTTGATAGCTTTGATATTCATACCAATATCCGCGGTTATCGTGAACGACTGATGGAAGTGAACAAGCAGACAGGTACGGTCAGTGTGATTGCTGCAGGCTGGGATCCCGGATCCGACAGTATTGTGCGCACCTTGATGCAGAGTCTGGCGCCCAAAGGTCTTTCCTATACGAACTTCGGTCCGGGTATGTCAATGGGCCACAGTGTATGCGTTCGCTCCAAGGAAGGTGTGAAGAACGCTTTGTCAATGACCATTCCTCTGGGTGAAGGTATTCACCGCAGAATGGTATATGTGGAACTGGAAGATGGTGCAAAGTTAGAAGATGTAACAGCTGCCATCAAGGCCGATCCCTATTTCGCTAACGACGAGACCCATGTGTTTGCCGTGGAGTCGGTAGATGCAGTAAAAGATATGGGACATGGCGTACACCTTGTTAGAAAGGGTGTAAGCGGAAAGACACAGAACCAGCGTCTGGAATTCAATATGAGCATCAACAACCCCGCTCTCACAGCTCAAGTACTAGTCAATGTGGCCCGCGCCTCCATGCGCCAGCAGCCCGGTTGCTACACGATGATCGAACTTCCTGTCATCGATATGCTGCCAGGAGAGCGAGCTGACTTGATCGAAAAGCTTGTTTAACAAGATTATCGTAATTAACTTCGTTGACTTTTGTCACGACTCGGCATAGTTGATACAAGCATCACTCTGCACTCGCTGCTCCAAAAGTTGAAAATTGAGAATTGAAAATTATTTGTTGTACAGGTGATTGGCACAAAGCAACATGTACCAATGCCATCGCACAAGGAATTTTCAATTCTCAATTTTCAATTTTCAATTCATCAATTTTGATTCGTCAAAATTGATTAGTATTCCATCACGGCGGGCAGCTCGCCTGCCTGGGCTATCATCTTCTCCACTTCCTTCAGAGCAGGAACACGGTTCACGAGATTCTTCTGTGCGTTAATCTCTTCAAGTTTTGCCTGCAGATTTGCGGGAACGCGATGTTTCAGCTCCTTCACGGTATCCACACCAGCAGCTTCCAACAGCTCTGAGAACTGCGGACCGATGCCATTGATGCGCATTAGGTCGCAATGGTTGGTCCAAGTAAGGATGAGCTTTCCACTGATGCCTGTTTCCTCTTCGAGAGCCTTACGGCCAGCAGGTTTTGCACATTTCTCCAGCAGAATGTCTGTATCAACGATACCAGCTGCCAACAGCTTTTCTGCATACACGGGACCGATGCCCTCTACATCAATAATCTTGTACTTCATGATTGAAATTTTTATGTTAAACAATAATCTGCCACAAATATAGTATTTTATTTCCTAAACCATGTCACTTTACCCACTTTTTTAACATAGTTTGGATTCAATACAATCCTTTGAATACTATTCGTCCACTTGGAACAGCGGGTCTTCGGGCATCACCATGACAGGTTTCTGTGCAGCCATCTTGAGCATGTCGGCAGACACATATTGCTTGTCAACCACCAAGCGGAACATATACTCGCGGAACCAGCGGTCGGTCATGATCAGACAGCCTCGCTGTCCCCATGTAGCACCCCATGAATTCTCCACCTTCCATTTCGTGGCCTTTCCGTTGGCATCCAGATCCACCGCAGTGAGCGTCATAGCATGGGTGGAGCCGCTGTCGAAGGTAGAGATGCGTTGTGCCTTATCCATGGAGAATGTGGTATTGAACAGCGACTCATAGTCGAAGTTCTCCAGATCGGCATAGCCACGGGTGCGGTCCAACTGCTTCCCCACATCGTAGCTGCTATAGAGCTTTCGTCCATCTTTGAGTGAGGCAATAGCCAGTTTTTCGATGTCATCCATCGGTAAGTTCAGGTACACCCAGTTATTACCATCGTAGGTATGGCGGTCGTATTCCACCTCGTAGGTCTTGTAATACTCCCGTCGCGGGTCGTTCATCACCATGATGAATGAGCCGTTCAGTGGTTCACCCACCACCGCCTTATAGAAGCTCTGCGGGGTGTAGGTCTTGGGCTCGCCGATGGCCTTCCCATCCTTATCGCGGAATACATAAGTGAACTCCTTCACCGGCTGTCCTAAGTTCATGGTAATCATCTTGTAGATTACGCCCAGCGCCTCTGTCTTAGCCTTGTTGATCTCCTTGGCGCTCTTACCTGCCTGCACCATCTCGCGAAGCTGCAAGCCCTGTTCGCGCAACTTACTCTTGATGATCTGTGCCATCTTCGAAGTATTGTCGGCCGAGTAGGTCTCGGGCATCACAGCCTTAGGCACCAATCCATATTTCTCGGTCAGATCGGCCACACCACAGAATGTACCACCATCGCCGATAGGCGACTTGAAGAAGAACTGCACCCGCTGGTCGTCCATGGGCTTCTTGGCATGGTCTATCACGCCCTGAAGGAAGAGGTTAGCCTTCTCCAGCTGGTCGTAGATAAAGAGATAATCCTGCGAGAACTCCAGCTGCACATTACTCTTTGCAGGAATGAAGCCCAGCAGTGAATCTGTGCGCGAAGTGAAATTCGACCGCAATACATTCAGTCCGCTGAACATCCAGCAGCGACCGGAGCTCTTCTGGTCGGTGATACTCTGCGAAGGTGTTTCCACGCTGAAATGTGTGTCGAGCAGGTTCTGGTGCTCAAAGTTCTTGGCCAGATCGTCTATCTTGTTCGAAGCCAGCGCATTGAACAGTGCCTTGTCCTGCGGCATCATGGTCTGTGACTGCTGAATCTCCTGCAGCATCTGTTTAGAGATACCACCGTCTTTCTTTTGTGCGTTAGCGCTGAAACCTATCGTTAGCAATGCAACTATCAAGGGTAATCTGTGTTTCATATCCTATAAGTTTGTAAGTTTGACTAAATTGAAATACCTTGCAAAGATACGATAAAAAAATGAAACCACCAAATACATTACTCATGATTCAGTTGGTGCATGGGTTTTAGACGGATTTTTGAGTAGTTCTTTGGATGTTTCAAAGAAATAATGTAACTTTGCCCCTGTTTATTGGCATATTTATATGACAGACATATCGAATTTCGATTTACTGAACAAGATCAATACGCCGGAAGAGCTACGGAAACTCAAGGTGGAAGAACTGCCAGAGCTGTGTAAGGAACTTCGCGAGGACATCGTGAAGGAGTTGTCGGTAAACCCCGGTCACTTAGCATCCAGCTTAGGTGTGGTGGAACTGACGGTAGCCCTGCATTATGTATTCAACACCCCCGACGACCGCATTGTGTGGGACGTGGGGCATCAGGCTTACGGACATAAGATACTTACGGGGCGTCGCGACCGCTTCTGCACCAACCGTAAGCTGCATGGCATCATGCCGTTCCCCTCACCCAAGGAAAGCGAATACGACACCTTTACCTGCGGACACGCCTCGAACAGCATCTCTGCTGCCTTAGGTATGGCCGTGGCCAGTCGTCAGCAACAGAAGGAAGGGAAGGAACGCAAGGTGGTGGCAGTCATCGGTGATGGTGCCATGTCGGGCGGTCTGGCCTTTGAAGGACTGAACAACGTATCTTCCTCGCCCAACGACCTACTGATTATCTTGAACGACAATAACATGTCGATCGACCGCTCGGTGGGCGGCATGAAGGAATATCTGATTCACCTGAATACCAACGAGACCTATAACCGCATCCGCTTCAAGGCGTCGCGATGGCTGCACGGTAAAGGCATGTTGGAAGATAACCGCAGGAAAGGTCTTATCCGACTGAGCAATGCTGTCAAGAGCGCCATCAGTCATCAGCAGAACATCTTCGAGGGTATGAATATCCGCTACTTCGGTCCATTCGACGGACATGACGTCAAGGAAGTGGTGCGCATCCTGCGCCAGCTGAAGGACATGAAGGGTCCGAAGCTGCTGCACCTGCATACCCAGAAAGGTCATGGCTATGCACCGGCAGAGAAGGATGTCACCGTGTGGCACGCACCAGGGAAGTTCGACCCCGACACCGGTGAACGCATTGTGAGCAACGACGGTAATAAACCGCCGAAGTTCCAGGATGTGTTCGGAGAGACCTTGCTGGAACTGGCCAAGCAGAACCCCAGAATCGTCGGGGTGACACCTGCCATGCCCACAGGATGCTCGCTGAATATCATGATGAAGGAGATGCCCGACCGCACCTTCGACGTGGGTATCGCCGAAGGACATGCCGTTACGTTCTCGGCCGGTATGGCGAAAGACGGACTGCTGCCGTTCTGTAATATCTATAGCGCGTTCGCCCAACGGGCATACGACAATATCATCCACGATGCGGCCATTCTGAACCTGCCCGTGGTACTCTGTTTCGACAGGGCCGGACTGGTTGGAGAAGACGGGGCCACCCATCATGGTGCATTTGATTTGGCTGCCTTGCGCCCCATTCCGAACCTCACCATCTCTTCACCCATGGATGAGCATGAGTTGCGGAAACTGATGTACACGGCCCAGCTGCCCGACAAGGGAACCTTTGTGATTCGCTATCCACGAGGCTGTGGCACTATTGTACAATGGCGCTGTCCGTTCGAGGAGATTACCATAGGTACAGGAAGAAAGCTGCAAGACGGTAACGATGTGGCTATTCTGAGTATCGGACCAATCGGTAACGAGGTGACCAAGGCCATCTCTCATCTCTCCTCTCTCATCTCTCATCTCTCAGTGGCTCACTACGACATGCGCTTCCTGAAACCGCTCGATGAGCAGATCCTGCACGAGGTGGGTAAGAAGTTCAAGTATGTGGTCACCGTGGAAGACGGAGCAAGAAACGGCGGATTAGGCAGTGCCGTACTGGAATGGATGAACGACCATCATTACTATCCGCAGGTTGTACGCTTAGGACTGCCCGACACCTTTGTGGAGCATGGCACAGTAGAAGAGCTGCGCCATATCACAGGCATCGATGCTGAGGCCATTGCCAACGCCATCAACAAGCTCTTGTCTGATCAACCATCAACCACCTAATCAAAAACTATATATCAAAGCATATGAAGATCATCATTGCAGGCGCCTATGCCATTGGAACCCATCTGGCCCAGTTGTTGTCACGCAACAACGAGGACACTGTGCTCATTGACAGTGACGAGGAGCGACTGGCCAGTATCAGCAGTGAATACGACCTTATGACGGTGCATGCCTCAATATCGAAAATCCAGACATTGAAAGATGCGGGGGTGTCAGGAGCCGACCTCTTCATCGCCGTGACACGTGATGAGAACCTGAACATGAATGCTTGTATGCTGGCCAAGGCCCTGGGTGCCAAACGTACCGTGGCCAAAGTGGACAACTTTGAATATATTGATCCCAAGTTGGACGGTTTCTTCGAGAAGGTGGGCATCTCGTCACGTATCTACCCTGAGAACCTAGCAGCACGAGATATCGCCAACGGACTGAAGATGTCGTGGGTGCGTCAGCGGTGGGATGTGCACGACGGAGCGCTGGTCATGTTAGGCATCAAGCTGCGCGAGACCTGCGAGATCCTGAACGAACCGCTGAAGGATCTCTGTAAGCCGGAATCGCCCTATCATATTGTGGCCATCAAACGAGGCGACGAAACCATTATACCGCGAGGTGATGATGTGCTGAAGATCTACGACCTGGCCTACTTCATGACCACCCGTAACTATATCCCCTATATCCGAAAGATTGTGGGAAAGGAGCACTATGTGGATGTGAAGAACGTGATGATCATGGGTGGTGGAGCCACAGCCGTAAGAGCCACGGAGCTGATGCCTGAATACATGAACGCGAAGATCATCGAGTTGGACGAGGCCAGATGCCAGAAGCTGAACGAACTAGTGGACACCGACCGTGTGATGGTCATCAACGGTGATGGGCGCGACCTTTCCTTACTCAACGAGGAGGGTATTAAGAATACACAGGCCTTCGTGGCACTGACGGGCAATGCCGAGACCAACATCCTGGCTTGTATGACTGCCAAACGACTGGGTGTGCGCAAGACGGTAGCGATGGTGGAGAACCTCGACTATGTGAGCATGGCAGAGAGCCTGGATATCGGTACCATCGTAAACAAGAAAGCCTTGGCCGCCAGCTATATCTACCAGATGATGCTCGATGCCGACGTGAACAATATCCGTTTCCTGATGTCGGCCAATGCTGATGTGGCGGAGTTCACGGCACAGCAGGGATCAAAGGTAACACGCAAGAAGGTGTTCGAACTCGGACTGCCCCAAGGGGCCACCATAGGTGGACTTGTACGGCACGGCGAGGGATTCCTGGTGTCGGGTAATACCCAGATAGAGGCAGGCGACTCTGTGGTGGTGTTCTGCCATAGTGTCAACATGGCAAAGATAGAGAAATTCTTCAAATAATGCTGAACTACAGGATTATCTATAAGATTATCGGTACGCTGCTCTACATCGAGGCAACGATGATGATGTGGTGCATGGGCATCTCCCTTTACATGAGGGAAGACGACTCCATGGCATTCATCATTGCCGTGACCCTTACACTGATGGGAGGTATCGGACTGCGGTTCCTGGGCAGGAAATCGGAGAACTCGTTAGGCAGACGCGAGGCGTACCTGCTGGTAACCCTCACCTGGATCATCTTCAGTCTGTTCGGCTCCCTGCCTTTCATCATCAGCGGATATATCAGTGATTTCACTAACGCATATTTTGAGACCATCTCGGGCTTTACCACTACAGGATGTAGCATCCTCGACGAAGTGGAAGTACTGCCGCACGGACTGCTGTTCTGGCGCACCATGACACAGTGGATAGGTGGCTTGGGAATCGTGTTCTTCACTATCGCCATCATCCCCTCGCTGATGGGCGGTAATGTGAAGGTATTCTCGGCCGAAGCCACAGGACCGATACGTGCCAAGATGCATCCCCGACTGAGTACGACGGCGAAATGGATCTGGAGCATATACTTGTTCCTGACCATTGGATGCGCCCTCTGTTACTATCTCTCGGGCATGGGACTGTTCGACTGTCTGAACTACGCCATGACCACCACCGCTACGGGCGGTTTCTCCACCCACAGTGATTCCACGGGATACTACCATAGCTCGCTCATCGACTATACGACCATCGTCTTCATGTTCCTTTCAGGAGTCAGTTTTACGATGCTCTATTCGTTGATCTTCAAAGGGCGTGTCAAGCAGTTCTTCAAGAATACGGAGCTGAAACTATACTGCTCACTGATTATCATAGCCACTGCGTTTATCACCTTCTTCCTGCTCAGATACAACCACTATACGCTGGGCGAGGCCATCAAAAACTCGTTGTTCCAGGTGGTTTCGTTCATCACCACGACAGGTGTCTTCAATGATGATGCAGCCCAATGGCACCATATCACTTGGGTGGTACTCAGTGTCTGCATGGTTTTTGGCGGATGTGCCGGCAGTACGGCGGGTGGTATCAAGTGCGTCCGAGGCGTGATGATACTGAAAATCATGCAGAATGAGTTGAAACATATCCTCCATCCCAGAGCCGTTCTTCCCGTGAAAGTAAATGGCATCAACGTAACCTATGGTCAGCAGATGACACTGATGGCCTTTTTCGCTGCCTATTTCATGTTGGCGCTCGTATCTTATTTCATTATGATCCTGACTGGTGTGGACAGCACCAACTCGTTTACCATTGCCCTGAGTTGTGCCAGTAATGTAGGACCCACCCTGGGACTGGAAATCGGTCCTACGATGTCATGGAATATTTTACCTGACCTTGTGAAGTGGTTGCTTTCCCTGCTGATGCTCATGGGACGTCTTGAGATTTTCACCGTGGTGGTACTCTTCACACCCTCGTTCTGGAAAGACCATTAATACAACATAACTGATTACATGCAATTGTTAAAATTTAAACCTTTATTGAAAACCACCCTTTGGGGTGGCGACAGAATTATTCCCTTCAAGAACCTCCCCGACAAGATGCAACAGGTTGGGGAGAGCTGGGAAATATCTGGCGTAAAAGATTTTGAAACCGTCGTGAAAGACGGTCCGATGGAAGGCAAAAGCCTCAATGTACTTGTTCACGAAATGAAAGCCGATCTGGTGGGAAAGGAAAACTACCAGCGCTTCGGGGATGAATTCCCGCTATTGGTGAAATTCATCGACGCACAACAAGACCTGAGCATTCAGGTTCATCCCGACGACGAGACGGCTGTGCGCCATGGAGAGAAACATGGAAAATCGGAGATGTGGTATATCATGAACTCCGACCCAGAGGCTTTCCTGTATTGCGGACTGAAACGTGAGATTACTCCCGAGACCTACAAGGAGATGGTTGAAAACGGTACGATATGCGAGGCTCTGGCTAAATACCAGGCAAAGGAAGGCGATGTATTCTTCTTACCGGCCGGACGAATCCATGCCGTTGGTGCCGGGTGTTTCCTGACAGAGATTCAGCAAACCAGCGATCTCACCTACCGTATCTTCGACTATAACCGGAAGGATAAGAACGGTAATCTTCGCGAGCTGCACACCGAGAAGGCGGCAGAGAGTATTCATTTCAAGGTGGAAGATGACTACTGCACACATTACAAGCCGATGAAGAACATGGGGGTTCCCTTGGTGGAATGCCCGTATTTCAGTACCTCGCTGTACGATCTTGACGAGCCGATGATACTCGACTACAGTGAGCTGGACAGCTTCGTGATTCTTATCGGACTGAAAGGTGAGGGTGTGCTTGTGGACGAGGAAGGTAACGAGACCTCTCTGCAAATGGGAGAAAGCGTACTCATCCCTGCCACCACGAAGGAAGTCAAGGTGTCGGGGTCGATTCGGTTTCTGGAGACCTACGTATAAAGAACTGCTGTACGTCGGCCACAATATTCCTGAAGGGCTCCGATACAAGGTATCCCATATTCTTTTTGAGCATCTGCGCAATGTCTTGTGTGCTATGACTGTAGCACGATAGTTCGTTGCGCATCTGGGTGCTGTGTACCGACTGTCGGCGGATCTCCATCTCACGGTCGCGAATCAGTCGTGCGCATACCTTGCCCATCACGGGCAGCACCAGTTTCTCAAACAGATGATGACCCTGTATATATAAATAGGTGGTCTGTGGAGTCACGCCCAGCTCTTCTATCAGCTCTCGCTTCAAATCCAGATAGCTCTCCTTGGCATCGGGGTTCTTCCTTTGAAGATCCCCCACCCTGACATATACCTTCCTTCGTACATGTTTGATGCTGGCCATGGGATTGTCGAGGTTGAAGCCGCCCAGTTCAATCACCTTATTGAAATCAGTGATGGTGAACTCAGTATAGATGGGACGCCTGTAATACCAGATGCTCCATACGAACAAGGGGAAGATAGCCTCGGAATAGCGGGAAAGGAAATCGTTGAAGTCGAAGATCTCATGATCGTTCAGCGTCACAGCTACACAAACGGTACGCAACGAGGGAGCGTAACACTGTAGGTTCTCGATGGCGTAGGCATAGGTATGGAACACGTACGGACTGCCCAGCATGGTTCTGCTCGTCTCGGTAACGCCCTGTATCAGATAGTCGTAGTCGGCATCCACGCAACACACCAGATCACTACCCGCATTCTTGGCCAGCAACCGCATCAGCACCGACTTCTTACCGCGCTCCAAACGGTGGCGCGAAGGCAGCATCACCTCGAAATAACGCTGGTCGTTCTCGAACTGACTGAACACGGTGCGCCAAAAGAACACATCATCGTAGCTCTCCACGTAAGCTACGATCCTCCGCTTCGTCTTCTTGGAATTCAGACGATTGGCGGCTTCCATATAATCCGATGTGATATTTTCCCTTAGTTTTTTCGCCACGGCCGCATTCTACAATTTTACCATTTTACCATTTCACAATTTTACTATTCTCAATGGTCAATGTTCAACTGTCAACTTGTTATATCGCTCACCTCAGTGACATGATCCATCCAGCCGTTCATGATCACTGCTGGTGAATGGGTAGTGAGGATAATCTGCACGTTGGGATTCAGGTCGAGAATCATATCAATCAACCGCTGCTGCCAGTCGATGTGCAGACTCACCTCGGGCTCGTCCATGAACAGCACATAGGGCTGCGAATCCTCCACCAATACGGTGAGCAGGATGGCCAGCATCTGCTTCTCACCGCTCGACAGCTGGTAGGGCACCAGGGTCTCACCGATCTGTGAGAAACGAATCTCGTTCTCGGTGCGGACGATGGTCTTGCCCGTGTCCTTGAAGAGATCGTCTATCATATCCTGGAACTTCTTCTTGGGCGCACTGATCAGCTGGGCCTGTTCCGCAGAATCGGCAGCACCGCTTTGCAGCACTGAGATAATCTTGTTACCCATATTCACCTGGTAGTCGAGATATTTCCGCTGCAACTTGAACAACTGCCAGTCGAGCTCGGTGGCCAGACTGATATCCATCTTGTTCACCGTCTCGGCATTGAGAATGGGCCGATCAAACGAACGAATGACATCGAAACGGATATGGGTGGCATCGGCGGGATTCGTCTTCACATGCACGCCCTTCAGCAGATGGTTCTGCACGTCACCGTTCATACAGACACTCTTCACCACCTTGTTGATGATGGTGCTCTTGCCCACGCCGTTGATACCGCTCAGGATATTTACCCTGCGGTCGAGATCCCAGATAATGTGCTTCTTACCACTCCAAAGGGAGTCGATCTCTATTTGCTCAATATAATCCGCGTACTTCATACTCCAAACATATTTCTAGCGCAAAGATACGGAAAGTCGAGAGCAAAACAAAGAAATATGTTCTTTTTTTGCCGAGACGGAGTATCTTCGCCATTCTAGTGGCAAATATAGTAAAAAAACATGAACGTTGTACGCAGAATGACAAATAATGTGTATCTTTGCACGTGAAATAAACATTATTTATGAAATAATGGATGGCAATCTACCATGATTGACATCTGTTGAAAAGAATATCTATGGAAAAACAACAAAACAAAGAACTGCGGTTGGCATGGGATTTCGTAAGCAATACGGGTACCAGCATCTTCCTGACTGGGAAGGCAGGAACAGGGAAGACAACTTTTCTGAAAGCACTGAGAGAGAAAACGCCGAAACGAATGGTGGTAGTGGCACCAACAGGTGTGGCAGCCATCAACGCTGGTGGCGTGACGATACATTCGTTCTTCCAGCTGCCGCTGTCGCCTTATGTTCCTGAGGCTACCTACCAGTCGAAGTTCGACTTCAGTAAGGAGAAACGGAGCATCATCCAGACACTCGACTTATTGGTAATCGACGAGATCAGTATGGTGCGCAGCGACCTGCTGGATGCCATCGACAATGTATTACGTCGTTACCGCAATCACCGCAAACCGTTTGGTGGTGTTCAGCTGTTAATGATAGGTGACTTGCAGCAACTGGCTCCTGTGGTCACGGAACAGGATGCGCAGCTCATCAGCAAATACTACGACACACCGTTCTTCTTCGGCAGTCGTGCGCTTCAGCAGACACCTTATGTCACCATCGAACTGAAACAGGTGTACCGTCAGAGCGACGAGCAGTTCCTGCACCTGCTGAACAGCATTCGCGAGGGAAGGGCATCAAAGGAGGTCTTTGAAAAGCTGAACCAACGCTATCAGCCCAACTTCCGTCCCAAGGAAGAGGAGGGGTATATCCGTCTGACCACTCATAACAACATGGCACAGCAGTATAATGAGCAGCAGCTGGAACGACTGTCCACTCCTGCTCATTCCTTCCAGGCGAAGATTGAAGGTACCTTCCCTGAATATGCTTATCCCACCGATACGGAACTGATGCTGAAAGAGGGGGCACAGGTGATGTTCGTAAAGAATGATCCCACACCGGCACACGCTTTCTTCAACGGAAAGATCGGACATGTCACAAAGATTACCAGTAAGGGCATCACCGTGCGTTGTCCGGATGATGACTTCGACATCGAGGTGGAGCCCATGGAATGGGAGAACGCGAAGTATGTACTCAACGAGAAGACAAAGGAGATAGAGACGGAGATACAGGGCACGTTCAGTCAGTACCCCCTCCGACTGGCTTGGGCCATTACCATTCATAAGAGTCAGGGCCTTACCTTTGAACGGACCATCATCGATGCGAGTCTGTCGTTCGCCTCAGGACAGGTGTATGTGGCACTGAGCAGATGTAAGTCGCTCGAAGGTCTTATCCTGGCTAGCAAGCTCCAAGAACGGGCGGTGTTCAACGATCCGCGCATTAACAGCTATATCTCGCAACAGGAGACAGAAGCGGAACGCAGTATCAGTCTGCTGCCTCAACTCAAGGAACAGTATTATCAGGAACAGCTGCGGGAGTTGTTCGACTTCTCTGACCTTCTCCAGAAGGAGCAGTGGATGAGCAGGGTGCTCGACGAGTATTTCTTCCGGCAGTTCCCCACCCTCTGTCGCCAGCATCGCATCGCCATGGAGAGTATCAGTAACGAGGTGATGACCGTGGCTGCCAAATGGATGGGTGTGATGGGTAGCATGACAGCGGAACAGCTGCACGCCCAGCCTTTCCTGGAAAGGGTAACACGCAGTGCCGCTTATTTCCATAAGACGATGATGGATGTGCTGCAGAAGCTGTTAAAGGAGACAAGTGTGACCACTGATAACAAAGCGCACCAGAAACGGTTCGACGAGGCATTGGCCGACCTGATCATGACGTATGAGATGAAACGTCGCACCCTGCTGATGATTCACAACGAGGGCTTCAGCACGGCCAACTACCTGCACTTCAAGGCGAAGGCGGCCCTTGAGGCCATCGAGGAGAGCTCGGGTAAACAGAAACGCAAGGGTAAAAGACAGATCAACAAATCGGATATCAGGTATCCTGAACTGTATAAACGACTCATCGTGTGGCGTGAGAAAAAGGCGACAATGTATGAAACGAACGCCAATAACATCATCCAGTATCGTGCACTCCTCAACATCGTAAATGAGGTACCCACCACCCTACCATCGCTGATGGCTGTGCAATATGTGGGGCGCACGACAGTGAAGAAATACGGAATGGATATCCTCGAAATCGTCAATACCTTCGTGAACCAGAATCGTGACAATCTGTCATAATACTGTCATTCTTTTCCTGTTACACCCCAGTTGGCATATGATTTGCTTCTTGCCTAACGACTGACTTTCCAGTCGTGAGTGATTTTTCAAGCATATAAACAATAAAAAACAATACAACAATGGGAAAAGTAATTGGAATTGACTTAGGTACTACAAACAGCTGCGTTGCCGTATTCGAGGGTAACGAGCCTGTAGTGATTGCAAACAGTGAAGGTAAGCGCACCACTCCTTCAGTGGTGGGTTTCGTACAGGGCGGTGAGCGCAAGATCGGTGACCCGGCTAAGCGTCAGGCTATCACCAATCCGAAGAACACCGTGTACTCTATCAAGCGTTTCATGGGTGAGAACTGGCAGCAGACCGAGAAGGAGATTGCTCGCGTTCCTTATACAGTAGTTAACGAGAACGGTTATCCGCGTGTAGAGATCGAAGGTCGTAAATATACACCGCAGGAGATCTCTGCCATGGTACTGCAGAAGATGAAGAAGACTGCCGAGGATTATCTCGGACAGGAGGTGACGGATGCAGTGATTACCGTTCCTGCCTACTTCTCCGACTCTCAGCGTCAGGCTACTAAGGAGGCTGGACAGATTGCCGGTCTGAACGTGCTGCGTATCGTTAATGAGCCTACTGCCGCTGCTTTGGCTTACGGTGTTGACAAGGCTAACAAGGATATGAAGATTGCTGTGTTCGACCTCGGTGGTGGTACATTCGATATCTCTATCCTGGAGTTCGGCGGTGGTGTGTTCGAGGTGCTTTCTACCAATGGTGATACTCACCTGGGTGGTGATGACTTCGACCAGGTAATCATCGACTGGCTGGTACAGGAGTTCAAGAACGATGAGGGCGCAAACCTCAAGGACGATCCGATGGCTATGCAGCGTCTGAAGGAGGCTGCCGAGAAGGCAAAGATCGAGCTGTCTTCTTCTACAAGCACCGAGATCAACCTGCCGTATATCATGCCTGTAGGAGGTGTTCCCAAGCACTTGGTGAAGACCTTGACACGTGCTAAGTTCGAGCAGCTGGCACACGACCTTATCCAGGCTTGTCTGGCTCCTTGTCAGAAGGCTATCGCTGATGCCAAGCTGTCAACAGCCGACATCGATGAGGTGATCCTCGTGGGTGGTTCAAGTCGTATCCCTGCCGTGCAGACATTGGTAAAGAACTACTTCGGTAAGGAGCCTTCTAAGGGTGTGAACCCCGACGAGGTGGTGGCCGTAGGTGCTTGTATCCAGGGTGCTATCCTGAACAAGGAAGGTGGCGTGGGCGACATCGTATTGCTCGACGTTACTCCGCTGACACTGGGTATCGAGACACTGGGTGGTGTGATGACTAAGCTCATCGAGGCTAACACAACCATTCCTTGCAAGAAGAGCGAGACCTTCTCTACCGCAGCCGACAACCAGACTGAGGTAACCATCCATGTACTGCAGGGTGAGCGCCCGATGGCTGCACAGAACAAGTCTATCGGTCAGTTCAACCTCACCGGTATCGCTCCTGCACGCCGTGGTATTCCTCAGATCGAGGTAACCTTCGACATTGATGCCAATGGTATCCTCAAGGTATCTGCCAAGGATAAGGCTACCGGTAAGGAACAGGCCATCCGCATCGAGGCTTCCAGCGGTCTTTCTCAGGATGAAATCAACCGTATGAAGGCTGAGGCTGAGCAGAATGCCGAGAACGACAAGCGTGAGCGTGAGCGCATTGACAAGATGAACCAGGCCGACTCGATGATCTTCCAGACCGAGACCTTCCTCAACGAGAATGGTGATAAGCTGGGTGCTGACAAGGCTAACGTGGAGGCTGCCGTACAGCAGTTGAAGGATGCCCACAAGAGTGGTGATACCACTGCCATCGACAACGCCATCAACAACCTCAACCAGGTAATGCAGGCTGCCAGCCAGAAGATGTATCAGCAGGCTGGTGCCGGTCAGCCGGGTGCCGACCCCAATGCAGGCGCCGGTTTCCAGGGCGGTCAGCAGACACAGAGCAACCCCAACGATGATGTTCAGGATGCTGACTTCGAGGAAGTAAAATAAATTTTACTTAACCATCATAGAGAAGAGATGCAGGCTCATGTCTGCATCTCTTTTTTTGTCCCAACCCATCACGTTTCAACGGCGGATGATCATTAAATTGGGCATTCTCTTTGTTTTATCCGGATTTTACACTATCTTTGCAGCAATAAACTATTAACAATTCATTGTTCAACTACTATGCCAGCTAAAAAGATTTCAACCATGATGATGCGGACAGTCATGACGCTGTTCGTGAGTGTGCTCACCACATTTGTCCCCACCACCGTAGCGTGGGCGCAGGAAGAGGAGGAGGAAGAAGGAATAGTGTATTACGACCCTACTGCCCCAGAGGGAGAACAGATGAAGAGAACTATTGTATTCAGTATTCTCTCTGAAGACACCTTTGAGGATAATTCTGTACTTGAAGAAGGCTGGTATTACGTTAATGATAACGTTTGGATAGATAACCGTATCACTGTCAATGGCACGGTAAACATCATTCTCGGAGACGGTTGCACCCTCGAAGTGCGTAAAGGCATCGAAGTACCTGAAGATCAAACGCTCAACATCTATGCACAAAGTAATGGTGATGGCCGTGGAAGCCTCGTTGCCTTTGTTGGAGAAGGAGGAGAATACCATCAGGGGTGTGATGCAGCCATTGGTGGAGATGGTGGGGATGATGGTTACAATGATGGCATGAAAGCTGGCAACATCAATATCTATGGTGGCAACAATGAAGCTCATGGCAACATTGGTGGCGGCAACGGTGGCGACATCTTGCAAGATGAGGATATAGAAGACGATGAAAGCAGAGGCGGCGATGGCGGAAACAGCGGTCACATTAACATCTATGGCGGCAACGTTTCTGCTGATGGCTGCATAGGTGGTGGACGCGGAGGCGTGAACGAAAATACTGGAGAGGAAGGCGAAGATGGTTACGGCGAGATATACCTCTCTTGGTCGGATCTCTCAGACCGAATCCATGCCCATTCATTTAACGGTGATGTTACGTTTCAGAAAGAATTCGTTAATGAAGGCAATGAAGACAACGTGTATATAGGACAACATGGGGGTGACGAGATTTATGATGACATCACGTTAATACCTCTATACATCCCAAGATACACCATCTCCATAGAAGGCAACAACCTTCCTTGTCTGGAGATAACCCCCAATCCGGCAAAGGAAGACGAAGAGGTGGAACTTTTCGCCACCAATGGCTACAATGTGACAAGCGTGTCGGTGACGACAGAGGATGGAGTCAATGTCGAGGTGAATATAAACGAAGACTACGAAGACGGTGATGTATGGTCATTTATCATGCCCGCCCAGAACGTTATCGTTTCAGCTGTGGCCACCCGAGAGAAATTCTTCATCGGCTGGAAAAATGAAAACATAGACATTGATAACGAAGACGAGGATCGCCTCTATGCACCTGGCACCACCATCAACTTCACCGTCGATGTGGAAGATTATTTGCAATTACAGAGTGCTTACTACTGTTATACCGATAACGACGGCTACCATGAAAAGAACTGTAACATTTCCTCTGATGGCATATGTTCATTCGTTATGCCTGCGCACGATGTCACCCTCAAGACAACCCGCCAGCAGATTGCCTTTAATATCCATTATGATACGAACAAGATGAAGGTAAGTTCCGACCCTGTTGTTATTGATGAAGACTATTACAAGACCGGATCAAAGGTCACCGTCAGCAACGTCAGCATTCCCGATGGTTTGATCATAAAGAGCTTCAAGGTTACTCAGGCAGACAACACGGCCGTCAGCTGCACCGACAATCAAAACGGCAGCTATACATTCCTCATGCCCAGTTCCGACGTGACCATTCATGTCATCTATGGTACCGACGACATGACACTCCTTGTGGGTCCAGAGGCCTTCACCGTGACAAGAGGATGCATCTATGGCGTTGAGGGGGATGATGATTTCGTAGAATATACAATGGGTAAGGAGGACGATGACGAAGGACCCACACGCCTATTAGACGGCAAGTATACAGAGGATGACGACAGCAAGTGGTGCCTGGACTTTAAGGAATATGATGAGAACCACCCCTGCTTCGTGGAGTTCCACACCGCCAAACCCGTCATCCCCAATCAGTACGTGCTGATAACAGGTAACGACACCGAATTTTATAAGGGGCGTAACCCACGCAACTGGAAGATCAAGGCAAAGAACGAAGGTGACACAAACTGGACGGTCATTGCCGAAGTGAATAACGATGCAACTATGGAGGATCAGAGCTTCGCCTCCTACACCTTCAATTTCAACAATGCCAGCAACAAGGCCTACCAGTATTTCCGCTTCGAGATTTCCGCCATCGCTGATGAGGAAGCAGAAGTCATGCAGCTCGAGGAGATGTTGATGTTGGTAAAAGATAACGCTGCGTCGGGCATAACCACAGGCATTGAGAACATGGAACATTCACCATCGGCCATTGACCATTATTACTACGACCTACAAGGTCGTCGCGTAGAACATCCCACGAAGGGACTCTACATCGTGAATGGTCGTAAGGTCGTTGTCGAATAAATCCATCAGACCCTAGCTCACATACACTTTGAGGGCCGACAAACAAGTGCCGGCCCCTTTTATTATTCAATAGTAATCCACACCCCTTCGCCCCTATCTTTGGCTTCCACGATCTTCTTTTTCAACCGTTCCACCCAAGCGTTGGAGTTCAGTACCATGCCCACCTTCAGGTTCTCACCCACAAGGATGCAACCCAAGGTATCTTTGGCGGTGTTACCAGCATGAATGCGGATTCCTTCAAACATTGGCACACCCAACAAAAGGGGCAACCACTTCTTCTTTTTAGGCGAAAAGGTAATCACTACGGCGTAGCGCCCTTCGGGGATGGCAAAGGGCTTTAACGCCTGTGCCTTCTTCTTCGAGCGGAGAACGATTGCTTTTGCTACCGATGTCTTCTTCTCTAATGCTGGCGGTTCCAGCGTATCGCAGAAATACACGGTACTCTCACCCGCTAAATACTCGTCATCTACTTTCTCCTTGATGGAGAGCTTGCCAATGGTATAACCTGGCTTCTTGGCTATTCTTTTTAGTAATAATTCCATAATTCTTGCTTTTACTTATTGGAAGTACCTTAATGAAACATGAAACATGAAACATGAAACAAAATCATTTGTCAGTTTTACTCCATCTACCCTTATCCACTTTTGTTATCCAGCTATCACGTTTCCAACGGCTTATTATAACACGTATACCCGTATCACTACAAGACCCTTTCAGCGCCCTCAGATCATCAATAGAGAATGTTGGCGGCAACTGCTCATAGACAGAGTTGTTTTTCCCGTTTCTCTTGCATCCATACTGATCATCTACATACTGGTTCAATAAAGCTTCACCGAACGTCTTTACTTGCTGTTCCAAGCAATACTCGGCAATCATCAAAGCGAAGTCGGTGGCATCCTTCGTTTCCTTGTCTTTGCCTGTCAGCAGATGAAAGATAACACCGGCACGGAAGCCGATAACGGCTGCACGTTTGCGGTAAGTGTCTTTCACATGGTCGATATCCTTTGCCGCTTCCACACGTTTCTCTTCCACCCATTGCTCAATAACCTTGCGTAACTTCGGTGTGTCAACCAACCCCGAATAACTCCTAAGCTTTGTTACGGCCTCTTGGATTTTGGCTTCATCCTCCTTTGACCGTTTTCCGAACTTCGGCATCTGAGAGAAGCTGTTATCAGGCATTTCTGCAACGAGGATTCTTGATGAAAGACCATTTTCGATGTTATCAGCCTTGAAGCATTTTCGCATAGCACCATAGGTACCCAATATTGTCCAGTTATAGGCAACATTGACTACACCCGATTCTGCTTGGTCGGAATTGTAGTCCTGCCCCCACTCACCACGATCAAAACTCAAACGGTAGATGTCATATTTGCTTGACCATGAGCCTGCGCCGTTGGTTTTTCGAAGGGTATCCAATTCTTCGCCAAATGAATAGAGTGTATGCCCGTTGGCATTCTTGAATCGCTTCAGAAGGGTTGAACATGAAACCGTTACAGGCATCATCCTGATTAGGACATGAGGATCATCAGGCGCTTTCTCGTTGGCTTTCCTGCTCTTCTTCCGTTCTTTCCACTCCTCTTCACGCTTCCTGGCAAGTGCATCCTCTTCCTCGAACTGCCGTTTCCATACATCGATGGCATGCTTACAAACGCTTTTGCCAGATGCTTGCTCACCTAAGATGATAGACATGATACCCAGATGCTGGTGATTGCCATCGCAGTATTCAACCTCCACTTGGTCTGCATAGGCTGCTGCAATGGGGAGGACAGAGCACAATACGGGCATCTGCATGTTTTGAGGAACACCAACAAGAGACTCTTTCAAGCCTATTGGCAACTTTGAACTTTGAACATTGAACTTTGAACATTGAACTTTATCTTCATCCTCATCGATGTCTTCAGAAAAGTTCTCTCCTTTCAGTGAGCTTACAATCTGATCCATCATGCGTGAACCCTTGGTGGGTTCCTTACAAGCTGAATGAATGATGCTTCGCATTTCCTGAGCCGACAAGCCAAAAGTAGGCATCACTTCCAGCAGCCAATTCTCGGAGTTCTCGCAGATAGCCCTAAGGTTTGCCGCCAACTGGTGCAACCGTTTGTTCCGTTCGCCCCTGAAGGGTTCTCCACCCGTTCTGTTCCAGTATTCGCTGATGATGGATGAATAAGGAACGCCCTTGAACTGATCAGGAAAAACAGGAGAATTATTCCCCTCTTCCACAATCTCCGCATCCTCCACCATCTTATACTCCCTGTCCTTGAACATTTCTTCCTCGTCAATGTAGAGTAAGTAATCCCTCGGAACCAGAAACGATGCACGTGCCAAGTCCTTTACTGAGCCGTCATATTCGGCATCTCCCAGCTGCTCCGACATCCATTTCTGCGCCCTTGCCAGGTTCATTCCCTCGGGCATGATAAAGAGCAGACGCAGTCCTTCGGTTGAAGGGGTGACATGTGCCAGCACAATCCCCAGTTCACCAACGCGCTCGGCAATCATTGTACGGAAATACCCCTTGGGGTCGGGAATATGATCTATATCATACATTGACAATCCGCTGGGCGTTGCCCCCTCATTCTTTCTCCGACCGAAAAGGAAGGTGGCGTGTGGGGTAAGCACTGGCAGTTCTTTTTTCCGATTGTTTTTATACTCTTCAAAGTCCTCGCGGCTCATCTCGCCCCGCTTCACCTTCTCCAACGCATCCTCTATTTCAGCACAAATCAATGCCGTGTTCTTGTTGTCAAGAGCCTGATAGAACAGCTGGGGTGTGCACTTCTGAACCCTGCCCCTGAAACTATGTGAATATCCAAAACTCATAACACCTCCGTTGCTTCTCTTGTTTCCTGAAGGAAGATAAATCTCAATTTCCTCTTCTTCTCTGTCACGGGCACCTTCAAGGTCAACTGGTAATAACCATCCTTCGTCAGCGACAAGCGGCCGTGATCCACTTTCTTGAGCAGTATTGAGTCGCAGCGTTTGCGCTTTCTGGAGATGAAGTTGAACGCCCCGTTCTTCAGCCGATGCGCCACACCTTCAAGACTCCATTCTTCCAACATCAGGTTTTCCGTGTTGTCAGGGAAAAACTGTACATACTCGTTTTCATTCTCGTCTGTTACGAACCCTAGCTGTCCGCTAACCTGCACCATCTTGCAGTGCTTATTGATAATCTTTGTCATTTTTCTGATTGAATTTGCGAGGTGAAGCAAGTGCTGAAATTAGGCCTTTTTTCACTCGCGAGACTTCCCTCACTCGCATTCAACTCAGATGAATAATATTGTTCTTAATGATTTCTTTTGTAATACCTATTAGTAGTGAAACACTATCAGCTTTGTTGTCAGAATCCCTTTATGATTGCCATACACAAGGACTGCCCTGAATGTATCTACAAAATCTTTATCATATATTATGGGATAAGTTTTATCAAGTGTATTCCAGAAGGATTCACTACCCTCACAATTACCTTCAGCCCACATAAGGTGGTTGCATCGTATACCAAATACATAATCATCAGCAGATTGGATGCACCCACAGTATCCATTTGGATGGAATGAAATATCATTGCGAGTTGTAATATCTATTATTTCGTATTTATCACCATATATATCAGCCATTCTGCTGCATACTTTCAGTTTCTCGATATCTTTCATAATTCTTCATTTTTTTAGTTGATAACTTTAAGGATGTCGGTGGCGGTGATGTCCTGAAACACCTGACCATTGTACTCACGTGTCTGGAAACGCAAAGCCGCCCAGACATATTCGCCAGGATGGAACACGGTCTGTGCCAAGTTGCCAAGGACTGTAACAGCATACTGGTTTTCATACTTGCCGCCGATTTCCTGTAAAATAAGGTTGCGCTTGTTCAGGCTCCCGCCTTCTGCTTTCTCACTGCGTACGGTGAACACCTCACCGCAGGTCACTACTTTCATTAAACTTTTCATTTTGTTTGTTGTAAGTTTTAATAAATACTACCGGGAATAAAATGCCCGCAGACTCAATTCTTGAATCCACGGGCAAAGGTACGGCGAAGAAAAATTATTTACTAGGTACGTAGTGGGTACGCGTAATGGGTACGGGTTGCAACGCTTTTTGGTTTAAGGCCTTGATAATTAGGGAAATAACTTCTTCATTTTTTCTTGGAAAACGAGTGTCTTTTTTTGATCAAGTGCTTTGTTGAAGTAACTTCTGAGGCTTTCAGGATTCACATTCCACAATAGCCCAAACACCTTCCACACATCATTCATGTGTATTTTCTCACTGATGAAACGCGCCAATAGTGCAGCTTCAGTATTTGAAAGATTACACGGTTGCCAATCATCATCAATCATGCCAGCTTCCATCAGATTATGTTTTAGCCTTTCAGCATAAACCCCTTGAAGTTGCTTCGGTATAGCTATAATCCTTTTATTATAATAAGGTGTATCAGAAATTTGTCCCCCTAATGATGGATCTAACAATCTCGTAAACCTCACGATATTATCAACAGAATCATACACCAGCGAACGTTGGATAAACATAGTAAAAGCATTGGCAATACTGAAGTCAGGTATTTCACTAATCACTTTCCTAACCTTTTCTATAGATAGGATGATCGTTTTTGACTTGTTCCCATCATTAGAAATTGTCTCCAAATGTTTTTTACTCTGATTCAACAACTCTTTCAACAAGTTGTTTTCCTCTTCAAGTTCGTTGATCCTCTGGCTATTGATCATACTGGCCAAAGCTCCCATACTTTCTGTTTCCATGATAAGATAAAATATGTATTTGTTTTGGGCGCAAAGGTAAAGGTTTCCAAGAAAACCGGCATTACAAAAGGCACCAAATATTTTGTTTGAAGTAAACGGGCTGCAACTTTATTTCAACCGTTTGCAACATGACCGTAACATGACCGTAACATGACCGTAACATAGCCGTAACATGACCGTAACATGACCGTAACATAGCCGTAACATAGCCGTAACTTTGGCTGCAACAAATCACACGCGCCAAACCACATAAGATACTTAATGCCAGGCATTTGTCCGCTGGCTACCATTTAGAAACCCGTAACATGACCGTAACACGGGCGTAACACGGGCGTAACATGGGCGTAACATGGACGTAACATGACGGTATAATTATGCATCAAATAAAAAAGTGGTGCTCATGAGTTCTGAGCACCACTTTTATTATTCTCTTTTTTCTCTCAACCTTTTCTTTGTCATTCTAATAGAGTCTTCCGACACTCTCATAATCTTTGCCACCTCTTCATCATTCTTGTTCATATGGAATAGAATCATAAACATCATATTACGGTTTGATAAGTTGTTGTAGTCTTCTTCCAGATGCGTGACAAAGTTGAAGTCGATAATCCTGAAATATTCAATGAAACAGAAGTAATCTTCGTCCTCCCAATTTTCTGTAGTACCCCCATCCATAATATGGTCATAGAGTTTACGCCCATCTTGTAGTATTTTGGGCTGCTCCTCATGGAAATGAGCAATCCTGTTGGTGAGATATGTAATCTTATTATCCAAATCCTTATTCTGCTTTTCAAGTTCCCCTATCGACTGTTGATACTCTTTTATGAGTAACTTTCTTTGCTTATTCGCCTTGATTTGCTGTTTCATGCAGTGGCGGTCGTAAAGGATGAGCAGGACAGTGGCGAGTACCATGATGATAGCTGCAATAATGCAAAATTTGATGTTCCGCTTTATACTCAGCTCTTTCATGTCATAATCGTAGGCAGCCTGCACATTGCGCACATCATGTTCCTCACGCAGTTTTGCCTCGTCGTCCAAAACACCACAGTAAGCCATGCTGGCAAAGGTTGCCTTGTCGAAGCGTTTCTGCTCTTCATACAGCCTCATCGTCTGTTGGAGCACATACTTTCGCTCGCCTGGATTGGAAGCAAGTTCGTTGGCTTTGTCGCAGAGACTATCAATAATAGCGTTGTCAACGCCCTCCCGGCAGCGTATCTTCGCCAGCGTGATATAACTCAAGCTATTAGGACGAATGTCATTGCCCTTCATGGCATAAGCATGGGCTGCAGACAGATCGGTTTTCATGGTGAGTGCGGCGATATAGTTGTAGAAGTCCACACGCTGAGAATCGGGCACATCTTCAATATAGGCGACACACTTGTCGAGGTAGTGACTGGCGCTGTCGCGCTTACCCATGCCCGAATAGATCTGCGAGATGAACACCAGGGCATAGGCAATCCAGTTGTTGTTATTGGCCAAGGTTGACAGCGCAAGGTTACGCTTACCGTAGGTCATGGCCAGCTGGTACTGGTGTTCTGTCATATTCCAGTCGGTGAGACTCTCGAAAATCTTGTGACGGATGTTGAGGTCGTCGATGTCCTGAGCAACAGCCTCAGCTTTTTTCATGGCGGTGAACGCCTGCGGCACATGCCCCTCCTCATAGTTGGTTACTGCCTGATAATACAAACTCTCAGCCAGACGTTCCTTGTCATCGAAGCGGGTGAACACATCAATGCACGTCCGGATGATAGCATCGGAAGGTACGGGATTGTAGCTCAGGTGGTCGAGCTTAACTGTAATGAGGTTGTAAAGCGCTCTGTCGTATTCGGATAAGTCGTTCGGACTAACCATGTTGAGACAGATTTGCGCCGTGTCGAGCCTGTTGTCATTCAAATAGCCGTTGATCTCTATCAGACGGTCGCGGTCGGTGTTACAGGCTGTTAAAACACAAAGGGTTACCGCGAAAACTAAAAACAATCTTTTCATATTATAATTAATTTAAATTGGGGGGTGCAAAGGTACAAATAATCCGGTAAATGTCGCTGATTCATATATGAGTCAGCGAAACGTTGTTTTTTTTGACATCTTTAACAATCTCTTCATCAATTTCTTTTTTGGGGGTGCAAAGGTACAAATATTTTCCCAAATTGTACCTGACGTTCCATGGAACGTCAGTTTAACATTTTTTACAGGTTGGATTTAAGAAACTTTCACTATAGCGTGACAGATCCTGCCCCTTGCCTCGCAAACGGCGGCAAAAGTACATTTTTTCTTGCAATCATGCAAATTAGGTAGCTACGATCTATGGAACGTAGCCATTGTTAAAACATTTATCGGTTTTTAAGTACTCTTAACTAAAAGTATGGTCAAAACAGAATTGAACAAATGATGGCATACCAGTACCTTAGCACCCCAAATGTCATTGACCTGTCCCCGTGGTATCCTGTAATCAGTCCTTAATCTATTATTATACGGCGCTTGCCCTTTGGTCTGAGATCTTTTTCGATGATTCCGTTTTGAGCTTTATACTTCTCATAGAACCAATAGAGCAGATCATTTCCCGATTCTTCGTAGGCATCAAGTTCTTTCATAAGTTTTTCGGCCTTATCGATGACGCTCGACAATAATGCTCTTGCCTTTTCATTGCCCATGAATCCCATATCGCCCTTCAGTTGATGTCTCAGGACGTCCAATTCATCGCTGGACAGTTCTATCTTGCGAATTAGATTCTCCGCAGCCATACCATATTGCATGTTAACTTCTTTGGCATTGGACTGAGCGTTATTTCTCACCATGGGCGTATAGGCATCGATGATATGCCTCCAATCGTTTATACTCATTGAGGGATATCTTTCTCCATAGAGTTCAATAGCCTCGCGTTGTAACTCACCATCGCTTGTTGTCGCATCCATCTGCAAACGCATATAAATGAGATTGCGAACATCTTGATCATCTTCAACACTATCCAACTTAGAAGGAAGCAACTGTTCGTTCTCCTTGAAGTTCTCCACCTGCTCCATTACTTCACGGAATACCTCTGGAGTGTACTGTGGAGGATAGCCATTCTTGACAAGGCAAATCTTGATGTCTTGTTTCAACTGGTCGCGAACTCGCTGATTATTGAGCCAATCAGCAAAGGACGATTTTGCATCAATGATATCTCGAATCTTGCATGCAAGACTCTTACACTTATCGTTGATAACAATACCATCTACCTCCTTATCTTCTCCGTATTCGAAGTTGTTCTTGTCTCTAAGATGAATCAGGATATCATAAAATGCCTTCTCTTCAAAGGTTAGTCCCAACTTGCGGAAACTCTCACGGTCTGCTTGCATACCTTTGAGAATGTTCAAAGCCTGCTCAGTGGCATTCTTGATGATGCTTTCTGCTGTTGCTTCCTGAGTTGCGCCAGCCTCTTGTTCAGACAGAAATTTACGTCTGTCGTGATACTCTTGAATGGTTGCCTCCAGCATTTCTTGAAATTTCTTCGATGCAACCTGATTGGTCTTGCCATAATCTGAGATTTGCTTACGAAGGAGTTTTATTAGCGTTTCCAGTTTCGAGGCAGGCATCTTGATATCTTCGAGCCTTTCCGTGAATTCAGGTCCAAAGATGTCCATTTCTTCACCTTCTTCAAGAATGCTCTCCACATTGTTATACTTCAAGGCTTCCTCCACCATCTTTGCCACTCTTCTATTCATGGTGTCAGTATCAGGAGCATCAGTACCATTCATCTTATAAATCATACCAGCAATAGCCATGAAACATTGTGCCAATGCCGACTCCTCTTCGCTGAGTTCTCCCGAAGGCTGACAAAGGTCGTAAGCCTTGCGCATTCTCTTCACATTTTGCAGGAAATAGGTCTTGAAAGTAACTTTCTTTGTTTTCTTACCATCCTTACTGACAGAGTTGAAGTTCTCGTTTGACGAGAACACAAACTCCGCAGCCTTTGCCAACAGAGTGTATCTTGTTGCAGGGTCCGTCTCCGGATTCAGGAATGGAGTCAGATCATAATTCCTGAACAAAGCCTTCAAAATCTCCATGTACTCACGGAAGATGAGAGTAGCCTGTTCAATGTCATCTTCAGTCAATGCTACGGAATTGTCACCGCCGTACATTTTCCTGGCTTCCAACATCTGGTCACGAATGCCAATATAGTCAACAATCAAGCCATACTCCTTGCCAGGGTATTTGCGGTTAGCACGGCTGATGGTCTGTATCAACGAATGTTTCTGCAACGGCTTGTCGTTATACATGTAGGTAAGGCATTCCACATCGAATCCCGTTATCCACATATCCACAACTATGACGATGCGGAAATTGGAATGTACCTGTTTGAAAGCTGCATCCAAGTCTTCCGAACGTTGGTCGTTCTTCACTCCTCCAAGATAATTGTACATATCGGCCGCGTCATTGCTTCCTACGCTGGCTACCATGGCGATAGTAGGCATTTCCTTCAGCTCTTTGAGCTCTTCTGGCGAAACATTGACACCTTCTGGCGTTTTTCTCTCATCAAACCATTCAGGATAATGAGCCTTGAACTTCAACAATAGGTCGTATGCAATCTTCCTATTTGAGCATACTATCATTGCTTTCTGCACTCTGTCGGGGTCGTTGGCTACGGAAGATACATAGTGATCATGTATATCAACGGCAAGTTTTTCAAGACGGTCGGGCTCGCCAAGAATCATCTCTAATGAACTCATGGCCTTCTTGCTCTTTGCAATGTCCTCTTTGGTCGAACCTTCGTCTGCGCACTTGGCGTAATAAGCCTCAATCTCTTTGGCTTTCTCCTGATTCAGCAACACCTTGGCTATGCGTGGATGATACTTGATAGGCACAGTTATCTTGTCGGCAACAGCCTGATCCATCGTGTAGCGGTCTATCTCGTCACCGAAAGTCTGGTAGGTTTCAGCGATGGGTGTTCCTGTAAAGCCTACGAATGTGGCATTTGGCAAGGCTTCACGCAACACTTTAGCGTATGGTTTTGATATCATAGCTCGCATATTCTCATCAGCATCCTCGCTGAATTGGATGCGTCTTGAGCCTTCTATCTGCGTACGATGTGCTTCATCACTGAAGCAGATGATGTTGCTGCGATTATTAATGAGACCTATTGGGTCGTCCTTCCTATCACAGAACTTCTGGATAGTGCAGATGAAGAAACCGCCACTGTCACGGAGTGATAGTTCCTGACGCAGTATTTTTCTGCTGGGAACAACCGAAACCTCACCCAATCCCAGAAATTCCGTACTTTTGGTGAAAATCTTTGCTCCCTGCTTCTGAAGGTCTTCGCGGTCGACAATCATCAGTATGGTAGGCGAACCTATCTCTGCTGCACAGCGCAACGAGAGTTGACGGGCAAGGAATGCCATCGTATAGGTCTTACCACATCCTGTGGCTCCAAAGTATGTTCCACCTTTACCGCTTTTTGTTTTAACTGATTTTATGACACTCTCCCTGAGAAGACGTGTGGCAAAGAACTGCGGATAGCGGCATACTATTTCCTTTTCATCGCTGTCAAAGTTCTCATCTTGAAAATACACATAGTCTCTGAATATCTCCAAAAATCTTTCCGGACGATAGACGCCTCTCACCATTGTCTCCAACTCGTCGAAAGGCATGGTGCTTACTTTGTCGCCATTCTCCACACGACGCCAAGCATAGAAATGTTCGTAGGGTGTGCGTACTGTTCCTAATCGTGTCTTCACACCATCGCTGATACAAGCCAACGGACAATAGTGAAGCAGGCCTGGAATATCTCGCCAATAGCGGATGTTGATTTGTTCCCAAGCATCTTCAATCGTGGCATTGGCATCGGCAGGATTCTTCAGTTCTATCACGCAGACGGGTATTCCGTTTACATATAGTAGCACATCTGGACGGCGGTTCTTTGTTACACCGTTGTTCATGTATTCCACAGTAAACTGGTTGACTACACGGAAGATATTTGTGTTCTCTTTCTGCGGATTATCTAAGCACGCAAAGTCTATCAAGTTGACTGTCGTTGGCCTTCCGTCTTTATCAACGGCAGACACACCATTCACCATCCACTTATAGACTTTATGCAATGTGGCAAAATCAGAATCGGCACCTACCAGTCTGACATTGTCTGCTATTCTTAGCAGTTCCTCGTCATTCACGTTCTTATAATTATACTTTAAGAACTGAAGCAGGTCATCTATATAAAGCACTTCCTTCTTGGTAGCTCTTGTTATAGAGTCACCAAACAGATACTGCCATCCTTCTCTTTCAAGGAAAGCAATGAGAGCATTCTCGTAATCGCTCTCCACGAAGTGGCCGTTGATGTTCTTTAATTTTGCCATAATCCCTTGCTTTAGATTTCCTCGTAATAATGATTATTCTCTGCTGTGAGATTTTTAATCCTTCCGTAGAATTGACCTGATTGTATCAAAAATCGGCTTGAAGTTATTCCAGCTTTCTTCCGAAATTTCTATTTCATCTAGTGATATAGCATTTGCGAAATCATCTTTTTTTGCTAATATGTTTTCTTCTTGCTCATTATAAACAGCTTGCCCTCCATTGTTTTCAACAATTTTATGCTTGCCCCTATCTGATTGATTTGATAGTGTAAGCGTTTTATCATTCTTATGTTTACCTGTTTTTGCGGAGAATTCATCACCAAAGAACAAACTACAACCATTATTCAATGTCGAATGGATTTCTTCGTCGCTATATAGAAACTCAATAGAAATATCTTCTTCTCCGTTTATTCTTCGTGATTCTGGAAGAGGAATACAAAAGGCATAGACATTGTTACCAAAGTCTTTTATTTGCTGCCCATTCTTTTCTATATCCTCAACCGTTTTCTTTATGTCACGATCAAAAACACCGATAATAATATTCTTGTTTCCTATATGAGCTGCCTGTTCTAACAATTTATGCAAATTAGAATCTCCATCAGGCTGTTGATCATCTTGTATTACATCAAAATCCAAATCTGTTGCACCTAACTTTTCTTTCGCCTTTAATATGTGTTTAATATCTGTCTTCCCTTCTGTTATAATCAAGGGCTTTGTCAATGATTCTAATTTTACGGTCAATTCCTCGCATTGTTTGGCAAAACGATAGTTTTCGCCAATCATCAAGTTATAAACCTCCTCGTATAGTTCATTCTCTGTCGCAGAACAAGAAATCCCATTATGATCTAAATCAAAAATCATATGATTTCCTGATAGCTCAGCAGCTAATCCCATATTCAAAAACGGAGAGTGAGAACTTACAATAAATTGCACATTTGGGAACAGAGCAAACATTTTAGGCAATATTTCTTTTTGTAGGGTAATATGCAAGTGCTCCTCTATTTCATCAATTAAAACGATACCTTTAATGTTTTCAAGAGGTGTATTGTTTGCATTGTTATCGGCTTGATGTATAATCTCACCAAAGATAGAGATTAGTGCTAATTCTCCAGAAGATAATTGAAATATCGAAGGACAAACTTGATAATGCTGTTCATTATTAACGTCGTTCATTATGGCAATTCTTGTCATTCCTCCATTTCTTCTTCCTATTCCGAATCTCACATGACCTTTATATTTTTTAGAAGATAGAGTGTTAGTAAGTATGTTATTAAGATTATTAAGAACAACATTCTCTTGTGCAGGCAAGGTTATAGGAATAAGATTATTCTTATTATCCTTAAAAAGTTGTATTCTTTCACCAAGTTTCATGTCCAACAAGACATCCAAAAGCCAATTCGAAAAGGTAGTAATGTCCGAAATGACTTCTATTTGATTCGGTAGATATCCGCTAAATTTACTTTTGATAGAGTATTTTAAAGGATTTGAATAAGAATCATTTAAGTATGCTGGTAATTCATAACGATAGGAAGGGAAGTAAGTCAAAACATTTTGTTCAAACATCTTTCTCCTAATATCATTGTTTTGAACTTTCCAGTATTTAGAAAATTTTTGTTCAGACAGTTCTGTTGTAAAACTATTAAAGTCAATTTTGCCATTTATACCTATGATTTTATCGTATTGATCTTTTGTACAGTTACCGCGGATATCGATATAATCATAAATATCTTCACCAACTTTAAATCTAAAGTATACTATAGATGGCTTGCTTGAAGTTATATTATACAATGGTGAGGAAACACGATATAGTTTATTTTCCTTCCCCTCGAATTCTTGTGGATAGGCTGGTCTGGCAAGTTCATAAAAAGCATCTGCAATATGTGATAATATGGTTGTTTTACCTTTACCATTTATTGCAGTGATTACGTTAACTCCACTGTTTTTGAAATCTATTTCAAGATGTTCAAATGGAGCTCTATTGTCGAATATGATTTTCTCTAAATACATAGTTCTCTTTTTTTATTCTGTTAAACTTCCCCGTATCAACACAGGGCATATATTTTTGAGTTGTTCTTTGAGTGCTTCCGCTATGCGTTGGCGCTCGATATAACACTTATGGATGTTGACAATCTCACGTTGAACAGAGATGTCTGGGATTGGGATTTCTACATCATTCATATCATCCATCGTGAACACCTCTCTTGCACTTCCCCATGAATTGAAACGCGCATAGCGGTCGAATTCTGGACGATTGAAATACATAAAAAGATACTCTGGAAGCAATTTCTGTTTGTCTTTCACTCGAAAAACAGTATATGCCGATGATACGATGTAAGTATCATCAGAATCGTTAATGGCAAGAGTGATTTTCTCTCCATTTCGCGATGTTACAGGAACAAATACAAAGTAGTCTGGTTTTACCACAATGTAAGGTGACAAAGAAACACCAGCCATATCTGCCTTTGTGGCAATGAACTTCTTTTCTATGGAGACTCCACGAAGATTATTCAATGTATATGTTCCCTCGCTATTTCTCTCATCACTCACTTCTAAGAACTCTCCAATTTCCAATTTTTCATTTTCAATTTTCAATTTATCCAAGTACCCATCACAAACGAGTTTCAATTCTTCTACTTTGCTTTGATAGGCAGCCAGATTGTTTTGGAGAGCCAAATAAACATCAACATATTTACGCTGTTGTTCGATGGAGGGGAGAGTGATGTCAATGTCACAAAGATCTTCCCAGTTGTAGAATTCTGTAGAACTACCCCATGAGTTAGTGATAACAAATCGATCAAACTCTGCTCTACAGAAATACATATATAACCATTCTTTCATAAGAAGGTTATCACAATCTTCCTTGACACGAAATACAACATAATCCTCCGTAAAGATATGTGGTCTGGAATCATAATTGTAAGTAATACTGAATTTACTGCCATTACGGGAAGTACGATGATTAAAAACAAATGTGCCAGGTCTTACAATCTGAAACTTTGACAGGTCACGGCCATTCAAATCTGCCTTTGTACTCATCATTTCTTTCAGATTACTTATTCCCCGTACATCATCAGGGCCAAATAGTCCATCAGAATTAGTCTCTTCAACTAATTCTATCAGTTCACCCAATTTATACTTACTCAATCCCATAGGTTATTTCTCCTCTTCTCCATTATTATGCAAGCGGAAAATTTCTTTTTGCTGCTCTATCTCACGTGCCAAAACTTCCTTTGACGGCATATACGTAAGATACTTTGAAGCATACATCTGCTTGTTGGTGGCAAGAGTAGAAAAACGTGCCACATCGGCATTTGTCTCTGAACAAAGAATTATTCCGATTGCTGGATTATCGCCTTCGGGACGCTTGTAGGTGTCAAAAAGTTTAAGATACATATCCATTTGCCCCACATCCTCATAAGACACTTTGGTGGTTTTGAGGTCAACCAAAACGAAACATTTCAATAGATAGTTGTAAAACACCAAGTCGATGTAATAATCATCGTCCTCAGTATGAATATGCATCTGGCGATTAACAAGGGCATACCCCTTGCCCATCTCCATGAGGAAATGTTCCAAATGATCAAGTATGGCTTGTTCGAGCTTACTTTCCGTGAAAGCTTCCCTGTGACTGAGTCCAAGAAACTCTACAAGCATCGGATTCTTCACAAACGTTGATTTCTCTTTCTCGTAGTCGGCCGTCAAACGGTGCATCTCACCTACCACTTCTTGCCGCTTCACCTCGGGGGTCTGAGAAAGACGATAGTAATATTGAGAATCTATATTACGCTTCAGAGTGCGATAGTCCCATTGTTGTGTGGCAGCCTCTTGCATATACCACATACGGGCTTCCGGGTCAGCTACACGTATCAGTCTTTCATAATGACTCCATGAAAGCTGAACTGGCATTGCGATTCCATTGTCGGAAGATTCAGCAGGCATTGTCTGCTGAATTGATGCAAGCCTCGACCTGAATTCAGCAGGCACTGTCTGCTGAATTTGCAATCCACTGAATGTCAGATAGAACTTGCGAAAGTTTCTTATCTGTGTTTCAGAGAAGCCTTGCCCAAACTCTTTTGTAAGAACTTGGGATGCCAGTTCTACAACGTGCTTGCCGTATTCCGCACGAATCTTTCCCTGTTGTTCCTGCTCTACAATACGTCTGCCGATAAGCCAATTTTGTGCAACCTGCATTAAATTAGCCATTCGGTAGCTGGCGTCTCTGGCAGCAGAGACGATTGCCCGAAGGTCGTTTACAAAAATTGTCTCTTTACCTTCTTGGTTATGCAACGTTATATTCTCCATAGTCATACCTTCTCTTTGTTTATGCTATAGCCAATGCCTTTAAATGCTTCTTCAAGCATTTTTTGTGATTCCTTCTCGCGTTGTATAAGTTCTTTCATCTCCTGCTGAATGCGAGCCATTTCCTTGGGATAGTCTATCTCCAAATCATGGTCAATGAACTCGATGTATTTGCTTGGCACCAACGTCCAATTGTTCTGTTCAATCTCATCAATGCCGACGCTTCGATAAAGTTCAGGCTCAGCAAAGTTGTTGCCATCTGTTCCCTCAGACTGCCACTGATGATAGATGTCTGCTACGCGTTGAATTTGCTCCGTAATGAGATGCACCTTTTTCTTTTGCTCGCCTTTGACAGGATTCTCCGTCCATTGGCGCAAGTCCATAAAGAGTATTTCGTGCTCCCGGTTCCTGAGTTGACGCTCATGATACTTGCCACCCTTCTTGTTCTGGTTGAGAATCCAGAAGGTGACGCTGATATCTGTCGTGATAAACAACTCCCTTGGCAAGATGATAATGGCTTCCACTTTGTCATTCTCTATCAGTTTCTTTCGGATTTCAAGAGCATCAGTGTCGCCCAAAGCGCCATTAGCTAACAAGAAGCCTGCCACGCCCGAAAGAGGTTTCAGGTGAGAAAGCATGTGAAGAATCCATGCATAGTTGGCGTTGCTCTCCGGGGGAGTGGCGTAGTCTGTCCAGCGGGAGTCGTTCTTCAGGTTATCATTATACCAGCCTTTCAAGTTGAAAGGAGGATTAGCCATGATATAGTCGAAATAAAGACCTTTATGCAGGTCTTTGGTGAAAGTTGAATCGCTTTCCGAACCCAGATTATGACTGATGCCACGCAGAGCGAGGTTCATCTTTGCCAAACGATAGGTGGCAGCTTCCTTCTCCTGACCATATACATTGATACGGCTGATGTCGCCTTGTTTGGCTTTTACCAGTTCGGTACTCTGAATGAACATTCCACCAGAACCACAGCAAGGATCATACAATGTGCCATCGAACGGCTCGATAACAGTTGCAATCAACTGCACCACATCGTGAGGTGTATAGAACTCGCCTTCCTCCTTCGTTGCATTAACAGCAAACTCCTTCAGGAAATACTCATATACACGGCCTATCAGGTCTTTCTCTTCACCAAAAGTCTTATGACTAATTTTGTTGACCTCGTCCACAATCTTCTTCATGTCGTTTGCTCCAAGGTTGCGCTGGGTGAATGTGCCTTCCACGAAACAACCCTTCAGCGTGGGATTCGTTTCACCAATACTGCGTAATGCAGTATCAAGAGCTACATTCAGTTGAGTTGCTGCCGTATTGATTATGGTTGACCAACGAGCTTCCACAGGCAAATCGAAAGTTCCGTCTGCAAAAGTGGCATCATCGAAGAAAGCCTTGATAATATCCTCGTTGTCTGGATCTAACCCCTCCTCAATGAGTCGCTGACGAAGTGATGCCACTCCATCTTCATACTTCTCGCCCATAAAGCGCAAGAACACGAGAGTAAGCATCATATCGCGTTTTTCAAAGAACGATCCAGAGTTCTTAGCTTGCCTGAGTATATCTCTACACTTGAAAAGTATATTATCAAGGTTCAATACGTCTTCTTTTGTTTTCTTTGCCATATTATAAATATATCATTTCTGACTACAAAGATACGAAAAAAAACAATATCTTTGAATAATATGTAGGGATATTTTAACAACAAACAAATACTGCACATACTCAAATTCAATCCAGAGGATATGTTAACCAACTGGCGAAGGAGTGAAGATGCTATTTAGACCACAACTGCTCTTTCACAAAGAAAAATATGAAGGCAATACCAAAAATAACGAACGTCCACCATCCATAATAAGCCACACAAATAAGAAGAATCCATGCCCACTTTGCTAACTCTTTCATACGCACTCAGATTATCATTAAACATCTATTACTGAGTGCAAAGGTAATGCTTTACTGTGCAGGTTTTCTTCATTGTTCGGAATTGTTTTGTAGGTTTCTCCCCCCCTTTCTCCTTTCCTCTTCAATCTCATATTTCATTTTAGCTCCATTAACTGCTCTGAGTACCAAATCTCGCGTTTCTACAGGAGGCAAGTTCTTACACCAATAAAGGATATCAAGCATATTGTAAATTAGGCTTCTTACTAAATACGGAGCTTTATTGTCTTTAACATCAGAATCTGTTTTTGAGCGATGGGAACCTGGATTTGTGATTTCAACACAAGAATGTATGGCTCTTTGAATATATACGGGAATAATTTCTTCCATATAACGTAGCCCAAGTATTCTGCTACACTCAGCCAGATTCGACCCATTGTGTTTGACAGAACAATATCCTCGCTCATATAATCGTGTCATGACATCGTTCATTATTTTGCGGACATCATTTAGCACTGAATTATTTTGCCACTCTTCATTTTCCAATACTTTCAATATTCTGATAAGATCATGTCTGGATTCTGGCCAAGTATCAAACACTACTTGATGTCTATGGATTATCTGCGTTTCAAATAATTGTTCAGCATTCTTCTTTATATCAGCAATCAGTCTATCCTCATCTTTATCCTTTTCATAATAGTTATGCTTATGTTCTTCGGCAAATGCTGTACCTGACGCTGTATCTGGTTGGCCTGTAAAAATATAATCAGGAACATATCTTTTATGTGACAACTCTAAAATCTTTCTTATACTATAAGTAAGGCCGTCCAATTTGTCTATTTGGGAGTCTTTGTCCATTAAAACTTTTGCATCTAAAATTACGCCAGACCATTCTTCCAAATGCCTCTCGAAGATCTTCATACCTTCAACGGCATTGGTACACGTAATGATCTCAAAACCATTCTCAGGGAGTTCGCAGACTTCTTTAAAAGAGTCCATCTCTTCCCACTTATCATCTATCCACAGGATTTTGTATTTACTCATCTTCTCGATATATTGGTAGTTTAATAATAACATCTGTAAGCGTTTCACCGGCCCATTCTCTTGTAAAAACATCGTAATCTCCACCGTAGTGTTCAACGATGCTTTTTACAACATATCCACCTGTTCCTTGGCCTTCAGAGTCTTTTCCTTTCACACCTTTCATACCATATCTGGCCTTATCCATACCTTCAGGAAGTGGTTTGCCATTGTTTGTGAAATCAATCAAAAACGAATTACCTTCAGTTGACAAAGATATCGTCAATTCATAATTGGAATTATTATCAACAAAGCCGTGATAGACAGCATTACCAATAATATTATTAATCAGTCTCAAAAGATCTGACTTCCCAATAAATACTTTAGCTTTTTCTTCTCCAACAGCTTCGTTTAGAGCAATACGGTCTGGCACATATACAATTGAATACTTTTCATTTTTGCATGCAAAAGACGACAATATAGTTTCAATTTCTAAGACTTCAGGCTCAGAAAACACATCTTCATCCGCAAGATGTCTTACGATTTCTGAGAGTGTATCAAGAGCAACCTTCTGGCGACTTATATAATTATGAAGCTGAATGGCCGATTCATCTGGCAACTTGTTAGCAAAAGCATCCAATAACGTTAACGTGTTGCGTAGTTGAGTCATTGGAGTCTTCATATCGTGTTTACGATTGCGAACCTCAATCATATACTCAGACTTCATTTTGTCAATGACTTCCTGAAGGCCGATTTCACGCGCTTTTGCCAATTTACTACTATAGACAGATTCGTTATACAGTCTTCCCTGCTCTTCATAGCTATGCTTTGATCCAACAGATGGAAAAGCCAACCTTATTCTTAAAATCTGATCAAGATTGATATGTGGAATAATGGCACCCACGGCTAAACTGTCTTGCTTTGACAACTCAAGACATAGATAGGAAGGATTAACCCATTTTGCAATAATCCTAAATGCTTTAACATTAGGATGTACAAAAACAGGATTCTCTACGCTAGCAAGGCAATAAGTTGGCTTTAAAACTCCTATTCTAGACAATAACAATGCGGGTTCTTCAAGTTTAGAGGCATTCTTTAGATTCTCACTCATCTCAAAGCTCTCCGGAGTGCGCATTATATCTGTAACATCTGTAGACAATTGAGCAATCGTCACCAAATGTCCTTCGATTTCACTATGCGTACGATTTTGTCGAATAGACTCTGCAATTTTCTGAAATTCAACTACCTGGAAACCTTCTGGAATGATTTCATTCTTTTGGGAATTGTACAGCCTTGCACTCCAGTTGTAATCATAATCTCGAATTTCCTCCAACTGAATGAGGGCACAATTTCCCTGCTCAGGATCATGAACTATGTTTAATATGGACTGTACATCCAATTCTTTCTCTTTTCGATTCTTAGAGAAAAACAAATTATGAGCATCTATAAACTTAACAGGTTCATTTTTCCCCCTCTTTTTGTTTAGAACCATAAGAGAGGTGGCAATACCTGTATTAACAAAGATTCCAGCTGGAAGGCTAATAACCATTTCTAGATATCCTTTTTCACTGATATCTTTTCTTAAACTAAATGATTTACCAGAATATCGGGAAAAAAAACCGCTTGGGACAACAAAAAAAGCATAAGTAGAATCCGATTTCAAGAACTGGCTTATAACGTATTCATCATAAGTCATACCAATAAACTCAGAGGGGTAATCTCCACTTATTTTAATGCCAAAAGGAGGTGTGGAAACTACGCATTCTGCATCTTGCACATCCCAGTTAGATATGGAATCGCCACGTTTTATAACAGCAAAAGAATTGTCATATGCTTCCTTTCGTAATAAAGCAAGTAACCTTACTTGCTCATCTTTTTCCTGACCACGATACAATCCCTTTAATCCAATTGCATATGACCCTAGACCAGCAAAGGGATTATAGATGGTTTTGACATTCTTACTATTAACAAGAGATACGACTAACTTGGACAAAGAATTTGATAGAAGGAATTCACCGCTATTAACATATCCAAATTTCATGATTACTTTGTCAACTATCTCTGGATAAATTGCACAAAAATCATCAGAGTCTAGTGATAATAATTTGTAAATACTATCATTAATGATTTGAACTCCGGTTCTATCAAGTTGTTCCACAGAACGATAAGAGAATATTGGCAAATACTCGCCATTTGCCTCCGCGTTATCAATTATACTATCATTATTGATAACATAAGGCATACTGTGCTTTGCTCTATATAGAACATTTAGGATGATACATAAGATTTCAAAGGACTCGAGATATCCAAAACTATTATAAAGATTTGAAACAATCTTATTAACTTCTTCACGAACCTCATCCAACTTCACCATAACCAAATCAAATTAAAAATCAAACATTAACTACTATCTGGCTGCAAAATTACTCACTTACTGTGCAAGTTTTCTTCATCATTCAGATATTTTTGATTCATTGCCTCGATTTTCTTGGCAATTTGAATTCGGAAGTGCTCTGGAGATAGGACTTCAATGTCTGAGCCATAAGAGAGTAGTAAAGCCTCTAACTCTTTGTTTATCTTCACATCAATGGAGATTGTTGCAAAGATGTCGTTTTCTTCAATCAAACGCTGTGAAAGGTGTAGTGGCTTGGTCTTGATATAGTCATAACGCTTTCTGTTTACTCTGATGACGATGGTTTCTGATTCCTTATCAGGAACGGTTACACCTATCACATCATCGAAGTATTCGCTGAAATCTATATCTGTCTCTTTGTATGGAATAGCTATTTCCTCAAATCTTTCAATTCTGTCTAAGGCATAGTGAGTCATTGAGGTATAGCCCTTGATTTGTGCTATCAAATACCATCTGTCATTGAACTGTTTCAGATGATAAGGGAAGATGTTTTCTTCTAAAGTCTTTTTACCGTATGGCGTATACCATATTTTCAATGTCCTTTTTGTGATAATTGCCTGCAAAAGCTTACCAAACAAAGACAGGCCTTTTAGGTCTGGATTAGTCTGAAAAGAGACAACGGATGATGAGTTCTCATCAAAAGCACCACCTTCTATTTGCATTAAGAAAGTGCGCACCCAATCATAAATAGGTTCGCCTGAATAGTAGTTAAGAACATCGATAGCGCCCTGGATCTTGTTTCGTTCTTCGTCATTCATGCGGAAAAGACGGAGAGAATAGTTGGTATCAGTATAGCGATAAAGGCGCTGGCGTCCACGCTTTAGCTTCTCATCGAGCATGATACCGTAATCAGCTTCGAGGGTATTGATATCATTTTGAATGGTTCGCTTTGATACATCCGGCTTGTCAATAGCCCGTAATGCCTTGTTGCATTCCTCCACCAAGTCTTCAATGGTGAATTCTCTATATCTGTTCCTGAAACACTTGTTCAGGACTTGATATCTTAACAGGACTTGTTTATCAACAGGCATCGAATAATCCGTTTACGTTAGTAAATGCAAAGATACAACTTTTTCAGCAAATATGGAATCCAGTAGATGATATTTTTTCAACAATAGGCAAAACTGACGACGAAATAAGGAAAGAATCACGTTTTTGTGTCATCTATTCTAGTATGGAAAAACACAAGTTCTTTGTATGGATTTACAAATTGAAAGTGATATAATTCTAATGTTGCAAAGTGTGCGAATATCATCTTTCTCAATGTTTATCGATGTTTTAGACAAAATTTTGTTTCATGTTTCATGTTTCATGTTTCATTAAGGTGGTTATAGATGGTCAAGATTAACAGGGATGATTATAAATAGTAAATAATTATATTTTATATTAATATATAATATGTATATTATATATATAATATAACCTTCAAAACCCTACATGTGGAAGGTGCTTAATGAAACATGAAACATGAAACATGAAACATTTTCACCCCGTTGATCACACACCAGCGTTTGCCTCGATCGCTGGGAGAAAGTGCCATACTCTTTAATAGAAACTGCCATAGTTTCTGGGAGAGATTGCCATAGTTTATATTTATTAACAGAATTACCTCGGTTTCTTAACAGAAATTTGCACGCTACGGGGGTCGAAATTTGGAGGTAGCCTATTTTTGTAGTAACTTTGCAGTGCATTTGGGAATACACTGCGAGTGAAGGCTGCGGCTCAGCATAGCTCGAGCGAGCTCGGCTCTGCATTCGCCTTGCACTTCCCTTGCATCGTGAAAAGTCAACGAGACAACAGGTCAACGAGACAACGAGTAGTGCGCAGACTTGAAGGTTCGGAAGCTTGAAACTCGGAGGCCGACACAAAAACTAAACTTATTGTTCAACAATTTAAAACACACAAAATTATGGCAAGATTGAGAATTAAAACGTACAAGAACAACAACAGTAAGAACAACGCGTATGGCAAGACCTATGGTCGATTGGTCTATGTGGACACATTAGACACCAGCGACCTCTGCCGGCACATGATGAAGCACGGAACGATTTACACGCCCGACGTGGTGAAGGGTGTGGTGGAGCGATTCGTGATGTGCTTCGAGGAGCTGCTCCTGGAGGGTAACAAGATCAAGCTCGACGGATTGGGCACCTTCTACCTCAGCGTCAGCACCGAGGGCGTAGTCAACGAAGACCAGTTCACGGCCAACAACGTGAAGGCCATCCGCATCAAGTTCATCGGCGACCAGAGCAAGGAGAGCGAGTACGCCACCAAGATGCTCACCAGCAAGGCAAGGTTCCAGTCGATGGGTAGCAAGGCAATGCCGGGGGCCGAGGAGGGCGGCGAAGGCAGCGGCGAATAAGCCGCTCGCCGCACGCCCTCTAGGGGTGCCCGCAAAGCGGGCAGAAATTGAACAGAATTTGGAACAAAATTAAACAATATAAAAAGGGATTTTGTAAGATTTTGATTTAGATTTTGATAAATTTCTGCCCGACAGGGCACTCCATAAAAACAAAGGTAATCATAAAGTTCAAAGTTCAAAGTTATGAAAAAGGAAACTTGGAAATTCATCATTCAGACAGTAGCAGCCATTTTGACCGCCATCGCCACCAGCCTGGGAGTCACCAGCTGTATGTAATGGGGGAGCCTACCCCTAGCCCCTCCCAAGAGGAGGGAAAGCCACCCCTGACCCCTCCATAAGGGAGGGGGACTAAGAAGAAAGAGGATGAGTCATCACTGCTCATCCTCTTTATTTGTTGTTTATTATAGAAAAATGGAAATCACAAATTGTGATATCCAATTCCATCTCTGCTAAAGGTTCTGTTACATTCAGAAATCCCAAGTTGTAATTGCTTCGAAACACTTCATTTGCATATTCTGCCTGAGTGGCAGGAAGAACACTCGTAAAATTGTTATCGACAAAAGAAGTCAACTGTTTTTTGTGCATTTTCAGTTTGATGGCATTCAGAAGAAGGTCTCGATTCCAGCCTTTCTTGATTGTTTCCTCAGCGTAATACAGAGTCTCTTCATCGCCTAATTTTTTGGATATCAGCAACAAATTGTGCTTCCAAGGTAAAAGTGCGACGCAGCGTCGCACTTTTGCGTCGCTATTATGATACCGTTCAAGCATGACAGGAACCTGTCACTTGTCAGCACGTGATCCCGTCACGCTTGCTTATTGTTATTATCTGTCAGCAAAGAAATCCCTCCATTCGGGGTTCTCCTTGTCAAACACTTCCCGCTGTTTTGCGGTAAGCTTATGCGGGTAGTCAGCAAACAAGTTGAACACCTGCTTCTTGTCGAACGAGAAAAGGTGTACACCTATCGTTTCTGGGTCATCTACCCAATATATGGTATCCTTAGGGTTGTTCTTATAAAACTCATAGTTTTCCATTTTCATTCCACCTTTTGTTTTTGCGATATGTTGGCAGGTCCTGTGTACCATTATCTTTGTTTGTGAAAACGGTACAAAGTTAATGATAATAATCGAAACGAAAAGTTTTTTCTCTTTTTTTTGTTATACCTAAAATCCGCAGATAATTTTTCAATGGTCTAATTTTGCCGTCATTTGAGACATATCTGTCTGTTTTTAGCCATACATGCGTTTAATCCGACCAAACATGAGCCAGTTTCCCCTTACCCCGTAAGGTCGAGAGGCTTAGACCAAAGCATCAGCGAAGGATGTTGTTTTATCCGTGTTCCCAAATAAGTTTGTATGGCTTATTGGAGTAGATGTTGAGTTTGTACTGCCTTGCCGTTCTGACCCACTTGGCAGGCACGGCGATGAATCTGAACAGGAAACTCTTGACCCTGTCCGTGGCCTTGATTCCAAAGAGGACGGCCATGAGCGGCAATGCCACGATGTATCGGTAGAAGTTTGCAGCCATGGCGGTGATAAGCAGGAATACGGTGTTTTGGTTCATGAATGACTTCGGCAGATGCGCCCATCCGAAGTCGTTGTTCTGGTGGTCGAAGTCCACGTCGTACTCGCCTCCCTCCGTGAGCTGCCCTGTGGCCAGCAACAGCTTGATGAGCAGTTGGTTCAGTTTCTCAGCTGTGTTGAAATCATAGACGTTGCCCGTCTTTTCTGCCGTGTATGATATGTTCTCCGTTGCCAGTTCCTCTATGCCGCGCAGCACCGTGTCTGCACTTGGAACACGCGTATGTGGACGCTCGGTAAGCACATCCTTCAGATACAGGTTGAGGTCTTCCATGCAGTCGCCGCCACAGCAGAAAACGGAGAAGACGGCCCGTATTATCTCGCTGTACTGATAGCCTATCAACTTACTGCGAAGTCCCAGGTGGGAGTCGATTACAGAGGAAAGAATACGGTCAAATCTGTCCAAAACGAAAAATATTCCGCCAAAAGCGCTGATTTTCTCAGATTTTTGTTGTACCTTTGCCATGTCATTGATGATTTTGCTTGTCTTGATTTGCAGCACTAAGGTAAGTGAAAAATCTGACATGGCCAAATCCTGAGCCGCTCGGCTTTGCCGCTTCGCGCGTCGAAGAACTTTTTGTTGCTCAGG
>Ga0256404_1000367_pt1 | contig 117922 bp, 100 predicted proteins | sample RumenRJG_01DNA_FD_185990 | JGI IMG/M metagenome (GOLD analysis project Ga0256404, IMG submission 185990) | Bovine rumen microbial communities from Lethbridge, Alberta, Canada - RJG_01 | ecosystem: Host-associated > Mammals > Digestive system > Stomach > Rumen | place: Canada: Alberta... | reverse complement strand
AAGAACTATTTCTAGATTCAAAGAAATAATTTTCTCTTGATCCGTTTGGAAGTGCTTTACTCATAAAAGAAGTCAATTCTTCCGATGCTTTTACAGGAGAGTAGACTCCTTCCTTCGTTTTAGAGGTGCAGGCTCTTCCTGCTGGTGCGAGTCGGGTTGCTCGGGCGGATCGTCGTATTCGCTGGAGCAGGCGGCAAGGGCTGCGGTGAGCAGCAGGGTGCCGAAGAGGTAGATTGTTTTTTTCATCGTCGTATTGTTTTTTTGAGTTCTACATTATATTGTTTTTTCTATCGTGCTGTAGCCGTCGTTGTCGGCTTTCCGTAGGCAAAGTTAGAGTGAAAAAAGATTCCTTGCAAGCATTTTAGTGTTAAATCGCTTTAACATTGTTACAGTTTTTTCGGGGGGTAAGAAATAAGAATCCCGATGTTTAGGGCGTTTGTCGCGGTTTTACCCCCCGAAAAGGGCGAAAAAATTGTAACACGAAAGCACCCGCCAGGCCATGAAAGCCAGGCGGGCGCAGTATCCTTTTTTGAAATTAAAAAGCAAAATTATGTCTATTATCTTTTTTTGAGGGAAGATAGATTTATGTGATTATTTCATTCTGCAATACGTTTTCCAAGCACTGACAACAGATGTCATGCCTTTTGCATAATCGGGAAAGAGTTTGAGCGTGTCGGTGCTCTGCCCAAAATAGACGTGATACAGGAGTGTGTCATTCTTGGCCGTTTGCTTGTTCATTTTTATGGCATAAGCCTCTCCTTCATAACTCTGTAGGGATTTGTTGTACATAATCCATTCTTCTGGTATAATGAACTCTCCCATTGCAGTTAAGTTTGAATTGACAGACTCATAATAAAACATCGAATCGGTTAGCTCCAGTATTTCAATGCGGTTTGTCAATTCACGTCCTGGCTGGTTGATGAGTTGCCATTTCCCCAAAAGGGCTGATGATGGTATGCGTAGGGTAGAATCTTGTCCCTCCGTCGGGGTGATGTCAACGCTGTCCACAGGCACTTCGTTCTGATGCGAGTTGGGCTGCTCGGGCGGATCGTCGTAGTCGCTGGAGCAGGCGGCGAAACCTGAAGAGAGCAGAAACAGACTGCTGAGGAGATAAACCAGTTTTTTCATTGTTGTATTGTTTTTGAGGTTTCCTTTCGATGACTATTGCAGTGTTACAGGCAGAATATCCTCACGATTCATCTCATGGCTGTCGTAGATGACCTTGCCGTCAACCGTGCAGAGCAGCAGCGAATAGTAGCCACCCGTAATGTTTACAAGTAGCGGCATTAGCAATCCACGGTCGGCCCCAACACCCTCCAGGATGCAAGGACCGTTGAAAATGTGTGCATGCCAAGCCTGCCCATCAAGTAAGTAATAGTTGTCGCCCCGTTTGGTCATCGTTCCGCTACGGCCATGGATGTTCTCAAACGTCAGCGTCATCGTCTCGTCATAGCTCATCGAGAAGTCGTACAACAGACGGAATTCTTCTGAACCAGCCTCAGCAAACCACACCTGACGGTCTTTCTCGTACAGCGCACAGAGATATTCCGTAAGGCCGCTCTTGTAGTGGTTCTGCCCATAGAGTCTGAGGCACTGCTGACCGCCGACGATAGTATCGCCATCTGTGAAATACTGGAACTGCCAGCCTGCGGTTCCTGCACCATTAAATTCGGCACAATACCAAACCTTCTTATCCTCTACCAGCGGGCGATAGTCGGCATCAACAATCGAGGGAGCTGTGAAGTCGGCAGCACGACACACTACACGCCCTTCACCGTCGGTCAGCGATTCGAAGGTTAGCACATCGGTTCCAACAATATCCTGATACCTCTCACCGACTAAAATGCCCGTCTTCATGGAACCGATGCCACTTATCCATAGATCGACGGTCTTATTATTATCATCAAAGAGTGCATACCGTTTGTACTTGGTTCTACCGACGGCTATCTCATCCATCACTCGCAACTTACCGGGAAAATGTTGCTCGTAGGCTGGTCCTCCACCGAAATTCCACTTGAACGTAGATGCGCCCCATCCGAGTAAGAAGGGCAGGAATCCCTTTTTCTCCTGTCCGTTCTCAAGGTCGTAGCTGAACAACAGTCGCTTCATGTAGAAGGCAGGCAGTGAGATCGCATATCTGACCATAGTGTCTTCTGGTGTGCAGTAGGCAAGTTTATATGCTGTATCAGAGCCTATGATTAAGGATTCTGTCAGCTTTAGCGAAACTTTGTCGGTCATACCATTGGCATGAGTGCGCACGTAGTTCCAACTGCGCCCTACCTCTAGCATCGGCAAACTGTCACCATCATTATAAATGACTGTATCCACATCTACAGAATCAACCTCCGTCGTGTCTTTGTCAACTGTAGTGCTGTCCATAGGCGTCTCGTTCTGATGCGATTCGGGCTGCTCGGGTGGATCATCGTAGTCGCTGGAGCAGGCTGAGAAACCTGCAGAGAGCAGGAACAGACAGCTGAGGAGATAAACCAGTTTCTTCATTGTCGTATTGTTTTTAGGTTTACACATTATTTTTTCTTATCGCGTGGGAACCGGCATTTGAGGCTTTCCGTAGGCAAAGTTAGGATGAAAAAAGGTCTCGTGCAAGCATTTTAGTGTTAAATCGGTTTAACATTGTTACAGTTTTTTCCGGGGGGTAAGAAATAAGAATCCCGATGTTTAGGGCGTTTGTCGCAGTTTTACCCCCCAAAAAGGGCGAAAAAAATGTAACGCTCCCACGGGCGGTTTTGCTTTGAAATGTAACTTTTTTCTCGTAATTTTGCAGCAAGATAAGGCGCTTCGTGCGTTCAAGATGAATTCAGATGAAGATGAAACGATTATGTCGATTTATGCTTCTGCTGCTCCTGATGGGGTGCGGACGCGGTGACCAAGTGGCGTGGCAGCAGTTGGTGCAGATAGACTCGCTGCTGAACAAGGAACTCGCTGACTCAGCGTGGAGGGAGGTGCAGCGCGTGGACACGGCGGCTATGACCGACGAGGTGCGTGCCTACTATCGGCTGCTGCGCGTGCAGACGATGTGGAAGGCCTACGTGCCAGAAGTCTCGGACTCGCTGCTCGACTTCAGCCTGGCTTTCTACAAGGCGCACGGCCCAAGCAGCCTGTTGGCCCGCACCTATTATTATATGGGGGCGGTGCAGAGCGAGCAGGGCAAGACCGGCGAGGCGGTGGAGAACCTGAAGCAGGCCGAACTGCTGGCAGCCGACGTGGGCGACCAGCTGTTGCGCAGCAAAATCTGCAACCGGCTGGAGGACATCAACTTCACGGCAGGCGACTACCCGACGGCGTTGCGCTATGCCAAGGAGGCCGTGGCCTGCTGTCGGGGGTTGAAAAACCCGAAGCTGCTGGTGGAGGACTACGAGGTGCTGGCCGTAGCCTATCATCATGTGGGGAAAACCGACAGCGCGCTCTACTACTTCGAACAGTGCATTCCGCTCATCGCGTCGGTGAGCAAGGAGGAGCAGGCCCACGTGCTGGCCAACCTGGGCGTGTACTACAAGAACCTGGGTAGCGTGCAGAAGGCCGAGGAGCTGCTGCGGCGCTCGCTCGGCATCGAGCCTCACGGCTTTGCCTACCGTTCGTTGGCAAGTCTCTATGCCGAACGGGGCGACACGAAGCAGGCTGAGCAGATGTATGTGAAGGCGCTGGAGGTGGCCCGCCGCTCCGATACGCGCATCAGCACGCTGCAGGCTTTCAGGGAGCTGAAGATGCAGCAGGGCGACTACCGCCTCGCCAACGACCTGGCCTCGGAGATAGCGCAGCTGAAAGACTCCGTAGACCGGCAACGGCGGGAGAACAACGTGGAGCGACAGCAACAGCAGTTCGACAAGCGCGTTGAGCACGAGCAGCTGGAGACGGGCAGGCGCACGGCGTGGCTGTGGAGTGGGGTGTTGCTCGCCGTGCTGGCAGTGGGAGCAGGACTTTCCTACCAGCGGAAGCGGCACAGCGAGAGCAAGCTGCAGGCGCTGCAGCGACAGATGGCGGAGAACGCGCAGGCCATTGAGAAGGTGAAGGAAGAGGCTGCCCGCACCCAACAACTCATGGACACGATGGCTTCCGACAATCGCCGGTCGCGAGGGCAGCTGCAGTATGCCAACGAGCGGCTCACGCAGCTGGAGCAGGCGCAGGAGGACACCCTAGAGCGGATGAAGAAAAACTACGTGCAGCAGCTGTCGCATGGCTGTGTGCTCTACGAGCAGTTCATGGCGGGCGGCAACACGAAGAACTGGTATAAGCGCGACTATCAGGACTTCGAGACTTACTACTGCATACGCGACATTCCGTTCTCGGTGGTGCTGCAGGAGGGTTATTCGTTGCTTTCGCCCCAACAGCGCTTCACCCTGATTATGAGCCACCTGGGGAAAAGCGATGAGGAGATTCGCGAAATGATGGGACTCACCGATGCGGCATGGCGCACGATGCAGTCGCGAATGAAAAAAAAGATAAATACTGATGGAGATATCTAAACTTTTTTGTAAATTTGCAGTCAAAAGAGTGTATGGCTGCCGAAGCAGCATGTAAAAAGAAAGAGCATAAAAGGATTAAAGGGGAGTAAAAGGGCATCGCTCGGCTCTGCCGCTTTCAGAGCGAAGCGGGGAAAGAAAGGGACAAATGTTTTGGCTCCTTGATATCCTTGAAACTAGAAACTTGAAACTAGAAACTTGAAACTAGAAACTTGAAACTAGAAACTTGAAACTGATATGAAGAAGATGATGATGACGGCAGTGCTGACGACGATAGTCGTAGCCGCCCAGGCAATGAGCTTTACGCAGGCACGGCAAGAAGCTCTGTTCCTCTCCGACAAGATGGCGTACGAACTGCACCTGACGATGGATCAGTATGAGGCAGTCTACGAGATCAACCTCGACTACTTCCTCTCCATCCGCTACGAGGAGGATGTGTTCGGCATCTATTGGAACCGTCGTAACACCGACCTGCGCTTCGTGCTCAACACGTGGCAGTATCGCAAGTATATCACAACGGTTGACTTCTATCAGCCCGCCATGTGGCGCCGGGGCTCGTGGGTGTTCAGCATCTATACACGCTACGACCGCGGTAACCACTTCCGCCAGCCGCCAATGGTGTATAGCACCTATCGCGGTGGCCGCAACCGTGGCACCATCAGCTACTACGAAGGCCGCACCATCGCGAAGCCTGCCGATCGCCATGTGGGCACGGGCAGCGGATGGAACACGCAACCATCCGGAAAAGGCAACACCCACTTCAGTCAGCCTAACAACGGCCGCTCGAGTGGCAATGGCTACCAGCCCGGCACGAACAATCGCCAGAACAATTCGAATACGGGTACGCGTCGCTTAGGCACAAGCTCGCCGAACAACGGACAGCCTACTGGCGTGAACCGTCAGAACACGAACAGGGCTCCGCAGCAGACGACCACTCAGCAGTCGACACGGCCGGCAGGTACGTCGAACAATAGTGGCCACTTCGGAGGAAAACGGTAAGACAACTACGTTGTGTTCAAAGTAGCTTCGCTACGTTCAAAGTTTAAAAGCTGCTTCGCAGCGTTCAAAGGTTAAGTAATGACTAGGTTGTTGCTGGTTCGTCACGGCGAGACCGTGGACAACGTAAACAAGATTATGCAGGGTCAGACGCATGGACGTCTGACCCTGAATGGTATAGAGCAGGCTCACGAGTTGGGTCGCCAGTTGCGAGGGGAACACATCGATGTGTTTCTGTCGAGTGATTTGGCGAGGGCAGTTGAGACGCTGGAGATTATTAAGAAGGAGACCCACCCCCAAACCCCTCCCGTTAGGGAGGGGAGTGAAATGCCTTTGGAAGGTAGTAGTTCCCAATCTGAAAAGGTATCTACTCCCCTCCCTAATGGGAGGGGCAGGGGGGTGGGTCTTCTCCCTTCTGAGAGGGGTGAGGGGGTGGGTCTTCTTCCTTCTGGGAGGGGTGAGGAGGTGGGTCTCTTGTTGCGCGAACGCGACTGGGGATCGTTCACGGGTCGCTATATCCCCGACTTGCAAAACGAGGTGTGGCCCGACGATATAGAAACCCTCGACGCGATGAAGGCTCGCGCCCGCCAGTTCCTGGACTTCGTACGCGACAACTATCCGGGAAAGACCGTGCTCGCAGTGGGGCATGGCATCATCAATAAAGCCATCCAAAGCGTATACTTAGGCAAGCCGATGAACGAGATTCAGAAGATGGCTAATTGCGAGGTTCGCGTGTTGGAGTTGTAGATTTATTTTTCGATTGCCGTTGGTACATTTGCCCAACGTTTGTTGATGTAGGGACGCGGCGTGCCGCGTTTTTGGTGGGGAAAGGCAAAATCAAGTAATGCAGTATGTTTGGTTTGCCCGACTTGCTCCAGAAACGCGGCACGCCGCGTCCCTACATAAGCATGTTTAAAGAAGAAATCCCAGACCGTCACAGCCTGGGATCTTTCTTCCGCAATGGATTGTGTGTAAATGTATGAATGTAGAGAGAATGTATTATCATCGTTCCTCTTGGTTAGCGACGACCACCGAAGTGTCCACCACCGCCACCGCCGCGCGAGCCACCGCCACGGCTGCCGCCACTCATACCACTGCTGTGGCTGGAACCACCGCGCGAACCACCGCTGATAGAACGTGTGGGAGCCGAGGAGTGTGAGCTCATGGAGCTGCCACGACTGGGAGTGCTATAGCTGCGAGTGGGAGCTGAATGGGTGGTGGAACGGTTTACCGATGAACTGCCACTGGAACGGTTGATGGAGCGTGAGGGCGAAGCACCCTGAACGGAACGCTGCGGAGTGGGAGTGAAGGTGCTGCGCGGCGTTGTGCCCTCGCTATGGTTGGAGCCGTTGTACTGGCGACCAACAGTGGTGCGGGTGCTGCTTTGGCGCGAGCCTCCGAAGTTGCCATTCTGGTTGCTGTAGCCAGGCTGTGAGGAACGACCGGGCTGTACGTTGTTAGGTCTGCTCTGTACGGACGAGCCAACGTTGCGCTGTCCACGGCCCTGGTCGAAGCTGCGATTGTCGCGACCGCGGTTGTTGCCACGGTTTCCAAATGCACGGTTGTCGTTGCCGCGATTGCCGTTGTTGTAGCCACGGTTGTTGCCGCGATTGTCGAGACCACGCGAGCCGCGTCCGTAGTCACCACGCTCGAAGCGGTTGTGCATGCCGAAGTGCTCGTTGCGTCCGCGTCCGGTAGGAGCGAAGGAGCGTCCGTGATACCACGAGCGACCGCCGTTCATGTGCCATGCGTGGCCACCGCGATAGACTGCATAGAAGCGAGGTATTCCGAAATAGAAGTAGTCGCGGTGCGGATAGCGGGCGTAGATGCCGAAGTGCCAGTAGCCTGCGCTCCAGTAGAGGGGGCGATAGAAGTACGTGGCATCCAGATACAGACGATACTGCCAATCGAGGAGGATATAGCTCAGGTCGAGATTACGGCGCTCCCAATAGATGCCGTAGAGGTCGTCCTGTGTGTTTACGCCCATGAGGTAATCGAGGTTTACCTCGTAGGCTGCTTCATACTGCTCTTCCGTGAGGTTGAGCTCATAGGCCATCTTGTCGGTCAGGAACAGAGCCTGCTGGCGGGCCTGCTCGTAGCTCATGGCGCTTGCCGATGCTACGAATGCGAACAGTGCCACAAGGGCGGTCATCATCTTCTTCATATTCTTGTTTGTTTTAAGTTGTTTATTATTTATTTCGTTGTTCTCGGTTGTAAATTGGCTTTATAGACCTTTTCACGTTGCAAAGATACGACGAATTATGATGCCTCCAAAAGGATTTTCCCTAAAGTGAGAGGGGAAAATCCCTATAGTTGAAAGTTAATAGTTGATAGTGTAGAGTTGAGAGTCAGTTGATAGTGTAGAGTTGAGAGTCAGTTGAGAGTGTAAAGTTTAGAGTTCTTTCTCCGCTGCGCTATGAAAGCGGTAGACCTGAGCGGATAGTTTAGAATGGAGAGCTGAGAGTTTTTCTTGGCCCTATGCAATAATTAATGTTTGCGCGCGTTATTAATCATAGAAAGTGATCAGATTTCTGGATTTACAGAAGGTGACGGCCTGTCACGCCGAGGAATATCACGAGGCAATGAGGCAGGTGGTCGACTCGGGCTGGTTTCTGCAAGGTGAGCAGACACGGGCGTTCGAGTCGGCTTATGCGTCGTTTATCGGCACCCGTCATTGCATCGGAGTCGGCAACGGCCTCGACGCACTCACGCTGATCTATCGTGCCTATATAGAGATGGGTAGGATGCAACCTGGTGACGAGGTGCTGGTGCCTGCCAATACGTTCATTGCCTCCATCCTCGCCATCACAGAGAACGGACTGCGCCCAGTGCTGGTGGAACCGAACAAAGACACGCTGGAGATCGACGAGGAGTTGTTGGAACAACATGTCACTTCCCGCACGCGTTCGCTCATGCTCGTCCACCTCTATGGTCGTTGTGCATGGACGGAGCACATCGCAGCTTTCTGCCGCGATCACAATCTTCTGCTCGTTGAAGACAATGCCCAGGCACATGGGTGCAAAGTAACAAAGTACCAGAGTGACAAGGTAACGGGGGCGTTGGGTCATGCGGCTGGACATAGCTTCTATCCGGGAAAGAACCTTGGGTCGATGGGCGACTGCGGAGCCGTGACCACCGACGACGACGAACTTGCTGCTGTGATACGTGCTTTGGGAAACTATGGGTCGAGTGAGAAATACGTCAGCGACTACAAGGGTCGCAACTCGCGCATCGACGAACTGCAGGCAGCGCTTTTGCTGGTGAAGTTGAAGTACCTTAACGAAGACAATGCCCGTCGGCAGCAAATCGCCCGCCGCTATGAGCAGGAAATCAGCAATCCACTCGTCTGGCTGCCGCGGCCGATGGGCGATGGTGAGAACGTCTACCACCTGTTCCCTGTGTTCTCGGCTGAGCGCGATGCGCTGCAGCAATACCTCGTGGAGCATGGAGTAGAGACGTTGGTTCACTATCCCGTTCCACCTCATCGGCAGAAGTGCTACAGCGAATGGAACAACCTATCGCTGCCCATCACCGAGCAACTCAGCCGCGAAGAACTGTCGTTGCCCATGAGTCCCGTTCTGAAGGATGAAGAAGTGAGCGAGGTCATCAGGCTCGTCAACGAGTTCAAAGTAACAAAGTAACAAGGTGACAAAGTCACAAGGAGATCAAGAATATTCGAAACTCATGTTGAAAAGAATAACGAAACAATATTTCAGGAACCGAGGCGGTGGGGCAAAACTGATTGCCGTACTGTTTGGCGGTCTGCTCACACAAGGAGTGTGGGCTCAGCAGCAGTATAACGAGAAAGAGCCGTTGCTATTGCTGAAAGGACTGGAATATAAGCTGGAGGCACAAGCCTCGCTGTCGGATGGTAAGACGCCGCTCTGGCTGAATGCCAACAAGCACGGACTGAGTTCGCTGGAGAGCACGAATGGCTATCTGCGTGGGAGTTTGGTCCGCCCTTTGGCAGAAGACTCGCTGCGCCACTGGGGCTTCGGCTACGGTTTGGATGTGGCCGTTGCCCATCACTACACTAGTCGGTTGGTGGTGCAGCAGGCGTTTGGTGAGATGCGTTGGTTGCATGGTGTGCTGACGGTGGGTGCGAAGGAATTTCCCATGGAGCTGAAAAACAATCAGCTGAGCAGCGGTTCGCAGTTGCTGGGCATCAACGCCCGACCTGTGCCGCAGGTGCGTCTGGCGCTGCCCGAGTATTGGGTGCTGCCCTTCGCCAATGGTTGGCTGAGGCTGAAAGGTCATGTGGCTTATGGTAAGACCACCGACCAAAACTGGCAGCACGATTTTACGAATCGCACGCAGAAATACACCGATGGAGCCCTCTTTCATTCAAAGGCGGGCTATCTGATGATTGGTTATCCCGAGCGTTTCTTCCCGTTGTCGGTGGAGTTGGGTCTCGAGATGGCTGCCCAGTTTGGTGGAACAGCCCATGTGCCCTATGGCCATGAGATGCGAGTATACAAGGGCAACAACGGGTTGAGCGGCATGTGGCATGCCTTCATGCCCGGTGGAGCCGATGTGCCGGAGACGGGAACGGAGTATCAGAATGCAGAGGGAAACCAGTTGGGCTCTTACACGATGCGTGTGAATTATGACGAAGACTCGTGGAAGGTGGGCTTCTATGCTGAGAAATATTTCGAGGATCACTCGTCGATGCTGCAACTCGACTACAACGGCTATGGCACTGGCGATGAGTGGAACGTCAGGAAGAAGCGCCGCTACTTCCTCTATGACCTGAAGGACATGCTGCTTGGCTTAGAACTAAACATGAAGTACGGCACCTGGCTACGCGCCGTGGTGTTCGAGTACATCTACACGAAGTACCAGAGCGGCCCCGTCTATCACGACCACACGCCCTCGCTGTCAGACCACATCAGCGGTAAGGACAACTTCTACAACCACTACATCTACACGGGTTGGCAGCACTGGGGACAGACCATGGGTAATCCGCTTTATCGGTCGCCCATCTACAACACTGATGGTGTCATCGACTTTAAGGACAATCGCTTCATGGCATTGCATCTGGGCGTGAGCGGTCAGCCTTCCACGCGCCTTTCCTATCGCCTCATGGCAACCTATCAGGAAGGCCTCGGCACTTACGACCAGCCTTACACCAAGAAGCATCACAACGTTAGTGCGATGCTCGAGGCTGCCTACCGATTGCCGCAAGGATGGCTCATCAAGGGCGCTTACGGAATGGACATGGGTGGGTTGCTCGGGCATAACTACGGGGCACAACTCACCGTGAGCAAGAGCGGACTGTTCAAAGTAACAAGGTAACAAGGTGACAAAGTAACAAAAGAGAAATGAAAAAGATATCTATATTATATAATAAGGTGAGGCGGATGCTACTACTGAGCGCGGTGGCATTGCTGGCCTCGTGCGGATTGGTGGATATTGAGCATTCGGAAAACGGAAAGCTCGATGGCTACTGGCATCTCGTGCAAGTAGATACACTCTCGACAGGTGGTTCGCTCGACCTGCGACAGGAGCGTTTTTTTTGGATTGTGCAGGGCACGGTGTTCCAGCTCTTCTCACCAGACCTCTCTGATGGCTTTGGTCAACGCTATGTCAGCCATTTCTCTTATGAAAACGAGAAAATCTCTTTCCAGCAGTTCTACTACGACCAACGTGCGGAAGGCGATCCTATTCTTGAAAAAGTAGATTTGTTGCAGCCCTTTGGCATCAACAAGTTGGCTGGCGAGTCGTTCGATATCGAGGAACTCACCGGTGGCGGTATGACGCTTAGCGGCGATGAGCTCCGCCTTGTGTTCAAGAGGCATTGATATATGTGGGGGACGCGGCGTGCCGGGTTCTTGGGTACAGATAGCTAATCAAGTTAAGGCAGCTAAATGTAGGGACGCGGCGTGCCGCGTTGTGGAGGGGAAAAGCTAAATCTAGAACGCGGCACGCCGCGTCCCTACATCCCATGAAGGCCCAAAAGTTTTGTGGAATAATATCGCGGGTGGCACAAGGACGCTGAAGCGTCATCGCTCAATAGCCGTGGGTACGCCGCAGGCGCACCCACGGCTTTTTGTGCGTACACCCGTAGTCGACTCTGAAAGAGTCGCCCAACAGCCAGTAGGGGCACTCCTTCGGGAAGGAGAGGCTAGGGGTGGTAGTGGCAAATAATGCTTGACTAATTTTAGGTAATTGGTATATAATAGGTTATGACCGTGTTTTTCTCTACCACCCCCAACCCCTCCTCCCAAGAGGAGGGGACAACAAGCCCCAGTCGCCCCGAATGAGGAGACTCCAAAAAAACACGGATTGAAGGAGGAGGTGAAGCGTGGGTATTAGAACTTCTTGCCGATGGCTATGTTCGTGAAGGTGTTGAAAAGAATCTTGATGTCGAACCACCACGAGCGATGCTCCAAATAGTAGAGGTCGAGTTCGAGGCGGCGCAGCATCTTCTCCATCGTATCGGTATAGCCGTTATAAAGTGTAGCATACGACGTCACGCCCGGCCGTACCTGATAGAGATAGGTGTAGCGGTGGTCGTGTTCCATGATTTGCTTGATGAAGTATTCGCGTTCGGGACGCGGACCAACGAACGACATCTCACCCTTCAGAACGTTCCACAGTTGTGGCAGCTCGTCGAGGTGATGGGCACGCAGGAACTTTCCAATCTTCGTCATGCGTGTCTCGTTCTCGTGCTGATAGAGTGCGGGTCCGTCTTTCTCGGCATCCATGCGCATGGAGCGGAACTTGTAGATGTTGAACGGTCTGCCGAAGCGCCCTATGCGCTCCTGCTTAAAGATGGCCGGTCCGCCATCCTCACGCTTCACCGCTATGTAGCAAATCAAGAAGAGAGGCGAAAATATGATGATGCAAAAGAGGGCAATGAAGAAGTCGAAGATACGCTTTGTATTGCGTTCTAGCTCATTCATTCCGTCAAGCACATATCCGTTTTCGAGTGTTGTCATGCGTCGTATTCTACGTTTTATATCTTATAAACGTATCCATATGATATTTATTGCATGAAAAAGCAAAAAAGTTTCGAGATTTTAGCTTGGGGTTAAAAAGGCTTTTTGCCCTGCTTGATTTGCTTCATCAGGCGATAGCTGTCAACCTTGCGCTTTAGTACTTTTGTTCCATAGGTAGGCAGGAAGAAGAACAAAAAGTAGAAGAGCGATTGTGGCCAGCTATAGCCAAGAATGTCGTGGTAGATGCGAACATTGTATTTCACCAGCGGGAACTTGCGGCTGGAGATGGACCCTGTGCGGTTGCGGTAGACGGCCAGCGGCTCGGTGATGGCGTAGCACACACCGCATTCTTTCAAGATGTTCAGGAACAATCCCCAGTCCTGGCGCTTGCGGATGGATGGCATCAGGAATTTCCGTCCCAGGCGACGGGTGTCGTAGACGGCTGTCAGACAACCAATCTTGTTGTCGCGCTTCTCCATACCGAACGTCACCTTATCGGGCGAGATGTTGATGCCGGTGATTTCGCTATCTTCGTTGCAGATGAGGTACGACGAGCTGACCAACGAACAGTCCTTCTCCTGCATGTAGGCAATCTGTCGCTCCAGTTTCTCTGGCATCCAGCGGTCGTCGCAGTCGCAGAAGGCGATGTAGCGACCCTCGGCACGTTCAATGGCATTGTTGCGCGAATGGCCCGAGCCGAGGTTCTCCTTCAGATAAACCACTTTTACTCGAGGGTCTTTTTCGCTGAACTCCTTCAGCAGTTGCAGTGTGCGTTCTTCGGTAGAGCCATCGTCGGTGATGAGCAATTCCAGGTTCTCGTAGGTCTGAGCAAGGATGCTGCCGATGCTGTCGGAAAGGTACTTTCCGGCATTGTAAGTTGGCATAATGACAGATACTAATTCCTTGTTCATATTGCTCATTTTTTGAGATAGCGGCTGCAAAGGTACGAATAAACGAGCGAATTGCAAAACAAAATACGAAGTTTTTTGGTTTTTCATTTCCGAGTGGAAATACCCTTGGCGAAGCCAAAGATGAGTCAAAGGTACAAAGAAAAGTTGAAATTATGTGATAAACTCTAAAGTTTTTTGTACCTTTGCAACGGAAAAAGAATAAACAATGTTTGCTGATCGTGTGAAACATATTGTTGCAAAGCCGTTGTCGTGGTTGGGAGAGCATTCGCCCGTCACGATGGTGAGGTTGCGCTATCTGGCTCGCTTTCACCGTTTGCCCAACCTAAAGCATCCGAAGGATCTAAACGAGAAGATACTCTATTTGAAACTCTTCACGGATACTACGGCATGGACGCGCCTGGCCGATAAGTATCAGGTGCGACAGTATGTGGCCGAGAGGGGCTTGGCAGACATCCTGATACCCCTCTATGGCGCTTGGGAACGGGTGGAGGACATTCCTTTCGAGGAGTTGCCCGACCGCTTTATCCTAAAAGCGAACAATGGTGACGGAAAGGGAACAAATCGCGTTGTGGATAAAACGCAGATGAGCGATGCAGACTGGGCAGACTTGAAGAAAGAACTGCAGCGCTGGCTGTCGTTGCGGCATATCGGTGCTTTGGCTGGAGAACCGCAGTATCGTGGCATCCGTCCGATGATTATTGCTGAGCAGTTGTTGCCTACCGACGCAGGGCAGTCGTCGCTCATCGACTACAAGTTGTGGTGCTTTCATGGCGAGCCACACTCCTTCCTGGTGTGTTCCAACCGCAAGGAGAACGGCCACGATACTTGTCTGGGTTGCTACGACCTCGATTGGGGGTATCATCCCGAGAACATGGTGGTCTCTGCCCGTTATCCGCAGGAGCCTAAGCCGCTGCCCCGTCCGAAATGTCTGGAGGAGATGATTCGTGTTGCTCGGGTATTGTCGGAAGGTTTTCCCGAGGTGCGCGTCGATTTGTATGAGTCGCAAGGACGTGTGTGGTTCGGTGAATTGACATTTACGTCGCTCTGCGGCATGATGAACTACTACACGCCAGAGTATCTCCTGGAGATGGGAGAGAGGGTAGTTGAGAGTTTAGAGTGGAGAGTTTAGTGTTTAGAGTCAGTTGAGAGTTTAGAGTTCTTTCTCCGCTTCGCTACGAAAGCGGCATAGGCGAGCGCAAATGCTGCTGCGCAGCGTTCAAGGTTCAAAGTTCAATTCTTAATCTTGTAATGATGAAAAATGGAATGTTTCTCATAGCGATGCTGTTTGTGATGACTGCCGACAGCACACAGTTGAAAGCCCAGCAGCCACAGTGGCAGCTGGTGTTCAGCGATGAGTTTAATGGTCCGAATGGTTCGCAGCCCGATGCAACAAAATGGAGTCAGCCGCCACGAGGAACCTCTATCTGGAGCCGCTGGATTAAGAACACGCCACAGAACGTCTTCATCAAGAACGGAGCCTTGGTGTGTCGGGCCATTCCCAACAAGACAGAGAAGGCCGACACCGCTCGCATGCTCACTGGCGCCCTCTACACAAAGGATAAATTTGAGTTTCAATATGGCCGTGTGGAGGTGCGTATGAAGACCAATGGGAAGTCAGGCAATTTCCCTGCCATTTGGATGGGCAAGACGCATCGTGTGCAGGATGGCCGATATGGAGAAATTGATATTGCAGAAGTGGCCAGCAATCCGAGAAAAGCTGACCATACAGTTCATACGCAATACACCCAAACCCATTCTCGTCATGGCTTGAAAAACACCTTCAGCAAGACCGTCAATGTGAAGAAATGGCATGTCTATGGAATAGAATGGACTCCAGAATATGTCATGTGGACTGTCGATGGCGAAACAACAGGCATCTTCAGAAAGCCCACCGATAAGAAATTGCTTGCCGAGGGAGCATGGACATTGGACTATCCGTTCTTCCTTATCTTGAACCAGAGCGTGGGAGATGGTCGTTGGACCCTTCTGCCATATCCCGACGTTAGGCAGACGTTTGAGACTCTCTTCGACTGGGTGCGTGTGTACCAGCGGAAGTAGAGCGTTCAGAATGAAAGGCACGAATGCCGGATGTTACGTATGGTTCCTTTCGCGCAGGCGGCAACTCTTGTCATGAAGAATAAGAAATTGTAATGGCATGGAGCTTTCAGGAATAATTTGATGAAAGCCCATGCGAGGCGTGCATTGTCGGAGATGATGTTCCATGCCGACCTTGCCCTTCCAGCCGATTTGGCACGTATGCGAATGTAGTAAACAGCATCGGGCTGCGTGCATCGGAATTGCTTCAACTTGTGGCTTATCCCTGCAAAGAACAGAGAGTCTTCGCCTTGTCGGAATCGTGTGTCGAATCGGTGGTCGGCAATGGCTTTTCGCGAAATCAACTTGCAGCATGTGACGGAGAGGAAACTCCGGCAAGACAACAACGACGGATGTTGAAGGGAAGCATTTTTTTTGTAACTGGCCGACAGCCAGTCGTCTCTCATTTCCTTTGCTTTCTCATCGTAGTTCTTCACATTCGCTATAACGAGAGTATCGTCATTGACAGCCTTTTCGCACAGCCGTTCAAGATAGGTAGGCGATATCCAGTCGTCATCATCAAGGAAGCTGAGATATTTTCCTTTAGCAAGGTCTATTCCCATGTTTCTTGCATTCGACACCCCTCCCTCGTCGGTCTGGACAAACGTATGCTGCAATGTCTGCGGCCAATTTGCCAGATAGTTTTTTATTTGGCTGTAATATGGTTCGTTGCAACCATTCAGAATGATGATTGCCTCGAAGCTGTCGTGGGAGAGCGTCTGACTCTTCAACGAGTCAAGACATTGCCAAATATAGTCGCCCGGCTTATATGTGGGGATGATGACAGATATGTCCATGTCAAATCATGTGATAATTCCTAACTCTTAACTCTTATACAGTCCTCGCATTCGGTTCAAACCGAAATAGAGCTGTGGACAATAAAGGCGGATTTTCCTCATGATAAACGTTACAGGGTACCGATATGGACGGTTTCTTCTTAAGAACAGCAGAAAGTCATGGTCTGAGCGGGTAGGGGAGTTAAGGTACTGCTTCCTCTCGTTCAATGACATTTGACATAGCTGGCGAATCTCGTCTTCATTGCTGAAATGGTCGTATGCACACTCGCCACACGTCTTTGCTGTAACCAAGGTAGGGAAGCCGCAACGTGATGCAGACAGAGCATAGTCGAAGTCTGCACTGTTATGACGATAACCTTTGTGGAAGATACCAATGCTGTCGGTGACATTGTGATGTACCAACAAGATGTTTGCATGCGTCAAGTCTACATGTTGAGGCTTGCCTGTTGGAACAGCGATGACCGCTTTTAGTTTTGCACTGCTGAGATAGTTGAAACCGCCATAGGTCGTTTTGTCCTCCTCCATGGGCTGACAAGTAATGCCAGAAGAAAGGCCGTGCTTGCCCGTTTGCTGGTATCCGTACTCGTCGGCAGCAAAGAGTTCCGTAAACACATTGGAATAAACATTTGTGTCATCGTTCAGCAACAGATAGTAATCCCAAGGTGTTCCATTGTTGATGGCAGCCTGCCACGCCTTTCGCATACCTCCTGCCCAGAAGAGACTGCCCGTTCCCTGAACGATGTGGATTGTCTTTTCGGGAAATGCGGTTCTCACGGCATCAGCTGTACCGTCAGTGCATCCGTCATCGGTCATGAACACCGTCATCGAAAAGCCATCTTTTTCCTCATTGTTCTGGTTATATGTCTCCACGGCGGCAAATAGATGCTGCAGACAAGAGAGAGTCTTTTGTTTGCGATTGAACACCGTGAGAATAGTAGCTATTTGCTTCATTTCGAATTGTTGTTGATAATTCATGCAAAGATAGCACATTTATTCCATTTGTGCAAATAAAGCCCTATAAAAGACAAGAAAAACATGGTTTTGTTTCGCAGTTTCAAGTTTAATAAGTAATTTTGCAGACACTATCAACAATCAAATATCAACGATGCGAGTACTGTTTGTAACACATAGCGCAGCCATGCAGGGCGCAAACCTGGCTCTGCTTGAGTTAGCTCAGGAATTAAAGACTCATTACGGTGTTGAGCCTGTGGTTTTGATGCCACGGATTCATAAGAACTATTCTGGTCATAACTTGCTACTTGCTTGCCGTGAGAGTCGGATAGAATGTTATTCATTCCCTTTCTATCGGTTTCAGAGTACAACCCGGTGGGTGCAGTATGTTCGTTGTTACAGCAATCTACTCTTCTATCCCTACATCTATCTGAAGTTTAGGAAGCAACATTTTGACATCATACATTCCAATGGCAGTGTCCTGAGTCTCGGGGCTTTTCTCAGCCGACTCATGAAATGTCCTCACGTATGGCATCTTCGAGAGGCAGGTGCCCTGCACTATGGAACGAAATCCCTGCCAGGCAAGTGGTATGAGAAATGGGTATATACACATGGCGATGTCTTTATTGCCATCTCACAAGCATTGAAGTCATATTATTCTTCTATAATCCCTTCTGATAAAATCAAGTTGGTTTATGATGGCGTGCGCATTCCTACCACATGTCCGGTTACGAAACACGACAATATGGTTTTCCAATTCTGTATGGTGGGGCTGGTGTCTGGTCCTAAGAACCAGTTGGATGCACTGAAGGCTGTATCAGTTCTGGTCAATGAATGGCAAATGACGAATCTGCATTTTACGGTAATCGGTTTTCTTGAACCTGACTATTACCAGACACTCCTATCATTTGTACATGACAAGGGGTTGGATGACTACGTTACCTTCTTGGGCGAAAGGACTGACGTTGGTGACTTGTTGACAGGTATGGATGTTGGTCTGATTCTGTCGAAGTTTGAAGCTTTTGGTCGCGTGACAGTAGAGTATATGATGCATGGTCTGCCAGTTATTGCTTCAAACACGGGAGCAAATCCGGAGATTGTGGAAGACGGCATTACGGGATTGCTGTGTAAACTCGGCAATGTGCAAGAACTGGCATCCCATATGCGAACTCTCATGACAGACCGTGAGACGCTGTTGCGCTTCTCTGCAAATGGACGTGAAAGGGCATTTAGGTGCTTTTCTGTAGATCAGAACGTGCAGCAGATCTATAAGACTTATGAGTCAGTGCTGGCTTCAGAATAGGCGGCGGCATAGAGAGGCATATACACATAGACCCAGGTCATGAATGCCGTTGCCCAGAAGTAAAGGGCAACGACGACAAACACCGCCACGAATGCCCGTTTGTTTGGCGTATACATCAATGACAATGTATAGAACATAAAGATGAGCAAGATTCCTACAATGCCATGTTCATAGAAAAACACACGATAGCCGGCATTGCCAAACTCAACGATTTCAAAACTCCGACCAAAGACAATGTCTGACGATTGGATGTAATTCTCGTATTCTGTCATGAAATTGTCAGTCACGCGGTTATCGCCAGCGAGTTCGCCATCGTCGACTTCGAGTCGCAGCATGATGAGATTGTTCACCAGGTTGTCGCCTCCGTTATAAGTGAAAGCAGCAACAGTAGAAATGGCAAGGAACGAAACGATAAGCAGTACCTTTCCTGCCACATGCTTTCTGGAAATCCATTGGTTGAAGAAAGCGATGGCGACCAGATAGATGTAGGCTCCTAAAGAAAAGGTGAGGAAGATTGTGGTCAAGAGCACAATGTTGTACCAGCGTTTCCATTTTCCCCGTTGCGTCATCAGTAGGAAGGCGCAGGCTTGTCCGATGTGACTAGGCTCCAAGAAGTAGGAGTTGAAACGGGGCACAAAGACGAAGAGATTGCGGTCGTCAAGCAGGAAGAGGTAGTAGTTCACGAAAGAATAGAACTCGTCGTACTCCACGTCTCGACTTGGCAAGGGAAAGCCCATTAGATATAGGAAATGGCCGGCAAGAGATATCGCCAACAATACCGCCATTGCTTTGCAGATGAAGGTGGCAAGTTGCTTGAGTCGCTCCAGGCTCAGGCAGAAAAGCGCGTAGAAGACGATGATGAGCAATGTCTGCCCAATGAATCCGTTGATATTACTGCCGAGGGACATTCGTTCGTAGACGACAAACAATATCAGGGCTGCTAGGGGAAGAATGTAATTGTTGCGAGTATAGATGGTGTCGCGTTCCATGGACCGTGCCAGTAGCATGGAGGCAATAATCAGCAGTGCTGGCAGAAACAAGTACCAGTTGCCCAATGGCCATAAGAACCATGCTCGCAATGATCCGAGAAAAGCTAAGAACATGCCAGCGTAGAGACAGACAATGCTCAGAGGCTCTTTCTTTATCAGATATAGGTCTGATACCCTAATGGTCCAGTTCACGGGTGTGGGGTATTGGGTGATGAGCGATGGATGAGTTTAAGGAAATATGCACGTTCACTTTGTGTGAAAGTGAAAAACCACACAGTGATGCAACCAGTAATGCCACTGAGAAGCATCGTCAGGAGGAAGCGAAGCGGGAAATGGAATAACTGCGTGCATGACCAGCTGACGAAAAAGAGCATGGCGATAAGCGGCAATGTGGGTATGACGGTTTTTTGCAGATATTGCAAAATGTTGAGTCCTGCAGTACGTTTCATATATGGAATACGCAGAACGGCTATCAGGGCTTCAACAATGATGACCGACCACATTACTGTGGCCAGCGAGCATCCTCTTGCCAAGAGGATCCATGCTATAGGTAGGTTCAGCAACTTGGGCGTAAACATAATCAGTGTGAAGTTTCTAATCTCTCCCTGTGCTTGGTTGCCGGCATGTAGCCCAATCGTAAATTGGTCTACAAGGCAAATGGCCAGTGCGAACGTGGCGAACATCACCGTGTAAGGTGGCACTTCTTTCAACCAAACATTAAGGATTCCTGGCAATTCCATGATGATGGGAATCGACACGATGGACAGCAACACCACGGAATACTTGCTTTCTTGCGCAGCCAGGTGCAGCATGTGTTCACGTTTGCCTTCTCCCTCGGCTTTCATGATTTGTGGATTCATGGCATTCACAATCGAAGAACTGACGAAGGTCACGGCATTGTTTACTTGTGCAGCTATGCCATAGGCAGCATTGGCCGTTGCCCCATAGAAGTGGTTGATGATGATATTGATGCCCTGGGTGCGCGCCATGACGGCTCCGGTACCATAAGTAGTCCATCCGGCAAATCCCATCAGTTGTGCCATGATGACTTTGTCGACACTCTTTGGGCTTATGAGGATGCTGCATTCTTCAAACTTCCAGTTGGCATAGCCTGCGAAGACCATGAGGTTCATGATTTGTATGCTCATCATCATGATGGCATAAACGATGAGCCTGTCAGAGGATACGTATGCCAGGCCGATTGCCATGAGCAGTTTGACAATGCCGTCGCAAATGTCAACAACCGAGATGTAGACGATGTTTTCTCGTGCTATGAACAGGGCTTTGAATGGTGCTATAAGAATGGTGACGACAAGCATGGCAATGGTAACGTCATAGACTTGCCGCGCCGTGCCGATTCTGTCGGAGGGGATGTTGAGCACATCATTGAACAGCCATCCTTTTATCAGTAGGAGAACAAGAGCAATGACCCCTGCAAAAACAATATGCAAGAATAAACTGGAAGAGAAGATCTTTTTTACATAGCCGCTGTTTCCTTGCCCATGATAATAGGAAACGTATCGCTGTGTAGTGACAAGCAATGCATTTGTGATGAATCCCAGCATGGCGACAACACCTCCGACTACAGCATAGATTCCGTAGTCGGTCACTTGAAGTGCATCAAGGACAAGTCTCGTGGAATACAGCGAAAGCAACGTGTTAAGGATGGCTTTCGTGTATTGTGCACCGGTGTTGACAATCACGCGTTTTTGAGGCTCCATAGATTATTGCGGCAGCTCTTCTTTCTTGTTGATAGCCTTTAGTATTTCGTCTTTGATAATCCAGAAGATGGTGCCGAAGAAGGCCAGGAACACCATGCCGATGACGAAGATCATGCGTTTCGGGCCAGTGGGCTTGATGGGCACGGAGGCACCTTTGAGCAGCGTGAAGGCGGGCGTGCGCTCCTGCACCTTGGCCTTGGCCTGCTGCAGCTGTGTCTGCATGGCGGTGTAGGTGTTGAACTTCAGCTGCATGTCGTTCTCCAGGTCTTCCTGCTTGGCGCGATAGCTCTCGAGCACTACATCCATGTTTCGGTCGGAGTAGCTGCCATAGAGCTGGCGGGCACGCTCGTAGTCGTGCTTGGCATCGGCGGCGAGCTTCGTGTAGTATTTCAGGTCGTTGCGGGCTTTGTTCGTGCGGTAGTCGGTGATGAACTGCTGCAGCAGCGAGCAAACGGAGTCGGCCACGGTCTTGCAGATGAGCTTGTCTTGGTCGCGCACCATAATAGTGATGACACCCGTCTTCTTGTCCATGCTGAACTGCACGTTGTCCTGAATCTTGTGGATCAGGCCGTCTTCGCGCCGCGACAGGACATAGGGATTGTACTTCCCGTCGCCGCCGGCTCCGGCAATGGTCTTTTCCTGCTTCTTCGGCAGCAGATTGCGCATCCACTCGAACACGTCGTCCCACCACGGATGCTTCTGCATCTTCTGCAGGTAGTCGTGGTAGTTGGTGTTGATTTCGCCGTCGGCGCTCACCACCTTGAAATTGAAGAACTTCGACACGAAGCCATTATCGGACATCAGGTCGGGATAGAGCATGGGCGAGATGGCATCCGCCGACTCCATGTTCGACAGGTCAAAGCCGAACGAGGCGGCCAGCGAGCCGAGAGCTCCGCCCGACATCGAGTTCTCCATCTCTGGTGCCAGTCGCACGTCGGTGTCGTAGTAGCGCGGGAAACAGATGATGTAGAGGCACGACAGCACAAAGGTCACGGGCAGCGTGATCAGGAACAGTCGCTTGCGTGCCTTGATTTTCTTAAACAGTTCTCGGAGGTCGATGATGTCCTTATTTTTGTTTTCTTCCATCTCTCTGTTTTATTGTTTATGTTTGTAATTTCTGATGAATTGGCCGAACATCGTGCGTTCGTTGCCGTTGAGGCCTGCCAGCCATACCAGCTGCAGGGTGACAAGTGGCGAGGCAACCATCACCGCAATGAAGCGCAGCACGGTGTTCGCAATGGAGTAGTGCAGCAGCAGGGCGACGGCAGCGGTGCAGACGGTGATGAACAGTCCCGGCAGGACGACGGTCTTGGCGTAGGTGGCATAGGAGAAGGCAGGATAGACCTTCTTCAGGCTGATGAGTCTGACCACATGTGCCATGATGCACACGAAGATCATCGACACGAAGGCTCCGTAGGCAGGCATGCCCAGTCGGAACATGGTCCAGGTGATGATGAGTGTGCTCAAGGTAAGTGTGTCGACCACCACATGATAGCGCTTCACGCGGCCTGTAGACTCAATGAGCGTGGTGATGGGATGATGCATGGCGAGCACCACCATCATAATCATCATCAGGCGGGCAAACAGGATGGCGTCTTCGCTGATGTCGCCCAGCCACCAATGCAGCAGCGTGCGCATCTCGGCCATTAGGGGTACGGCGACGCTCATGAGCAGATACATGATAAGCTTGTTGTTCGCATTGAACAGCCGCCACAGATAGTTGTCCTGCCGCTGTGCATACGACTTCACCATCGCAGGTCGGAATGCCAACACCACGCAGTTGCAGAGCGAGTTGGCTGAGTTGTAGACCAGGTTGGCGATGGCATACGAGGCAACGGCCAGCGGTCCGTAGAAGATGGTGAGCAGGATGTTCGTGCCTTGCACGATGCCTACGCCCGCCATCGCTCCATACATCGTCCAGCCGGAGAACGATAGCAGGTCGCGATAGAGCTCCTTCGTCGTCACGCGCTGATAGTGGCATTCGGCATAGCGGTGACGTGCCACGACAACGTAGAGCAGATACACCAGCGCTGCCACGACGAGCAGTCCGGCACCGTAGAAGATGAGTCCGTCGGCCAGTGCCTTTCCGATGAGGCAGGCCACGATGAGTCGCCCGGTGTAGTCGAGGATGGAGATCACCGTGTAGTGCTTCATGTCCTCGTGGGCGAAGATGGCTGCGGTGTATGGAATCTGCAGCAGCGTGAACACGAACGAAAGCAGCGTGAAGTGGAATATCCAGAGCGTTGCGTCGAGTCGTTCCAACGGAATCTTGCCTGCAGGCTCCATCATGTGCGTGGTGACAAACCACACGCCAATGGTTTCAAACAGCACCAGCACTAGCACCGAGAGCAGCAGCACGATGTTCACGCTGCTCGAGAATATCTCCCGCATGCGTCGCTCCTCGTGCTTGCCGATGGCATAAGAGTAGAAACGCTGGATGGCTACGGTAAGCGTTGAGCTGAGGAATGTGCTCGTAAGCACTACGCCGGCGATGGCATTTAGAATGCCGTAGTCCTCTACTCCTAAGGCTTTCACTACTACGCGTACGGCATAGAGGTTGATGACCATTGTCACCACTACGCGCACGAAAAGTATCATGGTGTTCGACGCAATGCGCTTCGACTTTGTCAGTTCTTCTGTTCCCAAATTGCAAATGAATTATTTTTAGTTTCGCATGGGGTGCGACTCCCCTCCCTTACGGGCGACTGGGGTCTTCAGAGCAGCCACCGGTGTGGCTGCGGCCCCACAAAGGGGAGCGAATCCCCATTCGCGACGGAGAGCAGGCAGGGGGTGGGTCTTTACTTCAGCAGATTAGCCAGCGTGGCGATGATGGCAGCCAGCGAACCCACACCCGTTGCGATGCTCAGGGTCTCGGCGATGGATGTCTTGTTGATCGACTTCGAAGGCACGACGATTTCGCAGCCCGGCATGGGCTTGGCGTTGTGTCCCACCTTTGCTACCGTACCATTCATATAGATGATGTATGTCTGGCGCTTCTTCGCCTTGCTGGAGAATCCACCGGCCTGGTCGATATAGTAGCCCACCGACTTGCCTTTCACGTAACCGACGGTGTTCGGGTAGAGCACCTCACCATTGATCTTCACCGTGGCCTCATACTGCGGCACGTAGATGCGGTCGCCCTCGCGCAGCACGATGTCCTCGGTGCCGCCGGGGTTGGCGAGTGCCTTGTCGAGCTCGATACCAACGGGGTAGGTCTCGCCCACCTGGTATTTCTTCAGCTGCTCGGTGTTGCTCAGGTTGGCAAGGTTGGCATTACCCGTGCGGGCAGCCTGTTCCTGCATGCTGGCTTCCAAGTCCTCACGCGTCTTCTTCAATACAGCCTCGGCACGCTGGCGTTCCTGCTGTGTGTACTTACGTTCCAGACGGGCACCCTGTGCAAAGGCGCGGTCGTTCACACCGCCAGCCATCTTGATGAGGTCGCTCAGGCGCTGGTTCTTCCTCGAGAGCGTGTAGGTACCGGCAAACATCACCTCACCTTCGATGGTGACGTTCTGCTGCTTGTTGTAGCCTGGGCTCTGGCGCACATACACTTCGTCGAAGGGCATGAGCGTGAAGCCCGTTTCACCATCTACAACGAAGCCGTCCTTCAGCGCGAAGCTATAGGTATGGGCGATGACGGTGTCGGCCACCAAGGCCTGTGGGTCTACAATGCGGCGTGCCACATCGACCTTCACCGTTGAGGCGCTCTCCTTCAGACCGCCGGCCTGCAGGATGAAGTCTTCAAGTGTTTCGTTGTCGGCATATTGGTAGATGCCGGGATACATCACCTCACCATGTATGGTGATGGTGCGCTCAATCTGTGCTTCCTGCTTCGTGGGCACGAAGAGCACATCGTTCTCGCGCAGCGGGATGTCGGCTACAGTGCCATCCAGCACGCCCTTCAAGTCTACGCTCAGCACTTCCAGCGTGCGGTCGGGCTTCATGCGGTGCATCACGGCACGGTTCAAGAACGCCTCCTCGGTCACTCCTTCGGCAGCCTCGATGAGCGTGCGTACGGTGGTGATGTTGCCGCCCAGCTGGTACATGCCCTGACGGAACACAGCACCCTTCAGCTCGACGGTGTTCTCATAGCGGTCGAGGATGCTGTCAACGCTCACCGAGTCGCCATCGGCCACATGGAACGTCGACATGTCGAACTCGCCCACGTTGAATACGGAGAACTGGCGGCCCGTCTTGCGGAACACGCGCACCGACTTCTTATAGGCGTCGCCGGTGAAGCCACCGGAGTATTTCAGCAGCGTGCCCACGCTCTCGTCCTTACGCATTTCGTAGAACATCGGGCGCTTCACCTTACCCGTGAGGTTCACCAGGCAGTCGTAGGCCTCGACGACGATGAAGTCGTTGTCGGCCAGGCGGATGTTGCCCGTCTGTTTGCCGTTGAGGATATAGTCGTAGATGTCGACCGTCGAGATGAGCTTGTTGCGGCGATACACCTTGATGTTACGCAGCGTACCAATGTCGCTGATGCCCTTCGCCATGTAGAGGGCGTGGAACACGGTGGAGAATGCCGACAGGGTATAGGTGCCAGGTGCCTTCACCTCACCCATCACGTTCACGGTGATGGAGCGCGTCTCGCCCAGCGTGAGCTTAATCTGGCTGCTCTGGTAGCGGGCTCCAAGCGTCGACCGCACTCGAGCATTGGCCTGCGACACCGTGAGGCCGCTCACCTGCACGGGACCGAAGCCTTCAATGTTGATGTAGCCATCGGGGCTTACGGTGGTCTCAATCTGGCGTGCCGAAGCTCCGTAGACGTCGATGTAGACGGCATCGCCAGGGCCAAGCACGTAGTTCTGTGGGGTAGGGATGTTCACACTGGGCTCGAACGTCAGTTCCTCGTTGTCGAAGATGTCGCGGCCGAACACCTTCTGCTTCTCCTTCTCGCGGTCGGCAAGAATCTTCTCCAGCAAGGCGATGGAGTCCACAGGCATCAGCCCACCCAGCTCCAGCTGCATCTGCAGGAAGTCGTCGTCTTCTTCATCGTAGGTGTGCTTCTGGTTGCGCTCACCCTGCATGCGCAAGTTCGTCATCTCAGCAGCCTTCTTCTCCGTCTCGGTCTTGCGAGTACGGTCGTTGGCCTTGCTCATGGTCTCGTCCTGCACCATGCCCAGTCCAGACTCGTTCTTCTGGCGTTCAGCAATTTTCTTCACACGACGAATCTGCTGAATGTCAACACCACGCTGCATGAGCTTCGTCACAATCTGTTCTTGTGTCGTACCGGCCTCATGCTCCTTCAGCACGAAGCGCATCACCTGGTCGTCAGTCATCGACGACTGGGCAGCCGCCGCCAGTGGCAACAGCAGCCCGATGAGGATGTATATCAGAGTTTTCTTCATATTCTGGTATCTACTATAGTTTAGGGAGTTAAAGAACTTCCTTTAACTTCATTAACTTCCGACATTATTATATATAATAACTCCAAAAACGCTAAATTGTTGCAAAGGTAAGCAATTTTTATTGAAAAAAAGCATGTATGGCGAAAAATGTACCTTTGTCATGCATGTCTTGTCGTCACTCGATGAAACTTTTCAAGGAAATGAAAAAAAACGCCGTTTTCTTTTTGCGTTTCAAAACTTATTACTATCTTTGCAGCCGCAAACGACCAAGCGGTCTTTTCTTTGTCATGGGGTTGACTGGATTTGACGGCGAGATGAAATGGTACGTAAGCACGCGGTGGCTCGAGGGCTTCCACCTAAATCTGAGTTTTCAACAAATTAATTGGCAACACACAGTATGCTCTCGCTGCTTAATCGAAGCACAGTAGATTACTAGCTTAATTCCTTCACTAGGTGGGGGAACGAGACGTCGCCCCAAGGATGTTGTTCCGAATCTGAGGAACCGGCGGCGCAGGAAAATCGGAAATAGTCAGGGTGTGCCTCGCCATCTTGATGAAGTTTTAGAGGATAAGGCGCCGGTTGGTGGTCCAGGTCTTGCCGTCGCTCGAAAATGAAGTCTGGAATAAGCGTGTAGAAAGCGTGCGGTTTCCTTGTTCGGACGTGGGTTCGACTCCCACCAGCTCCACCTCCTCCTTCCCCCGGCCGGCCACGATGCATTCCCCTTCCCTCCGCACGTGGTCGGCCACCTTTTTATCCCCCCCATAAAAAACAACCCTCCCCGGGGTGGGGAGGGTCGCACGAGGGGATTCCTGCTGCCCTCGTTACTCTTCCACGAGCTCGGTCTTCATGTTCATCTCAGTGGACTGTCCCATGTTCTCCTGCTTCTGTACGACGCGCAGGCTCTTCAGCCAGCCATTGGGCAGGAACTCGTAGTCGGCGGTCACGGTGGACTCCATCTTCATCATGCCGCTTTCTAAGAGCTGGTCGATGTTCTGCTCCACCATCTCTGCTTGGTCCGGCATCATGGCCTTTACCTGTTCCACAATCATCTTCTTCATGTCCTCCTTCGACATGTTGAGGGTCGTCGTCGACTTTACCTTGCTACCGTCGGGGGCAGAGAGGAAGTACATATTCTTCACCTTACGGCCGTTATCATCCTTCGACTCATCCATCGTGCCTGTGCTGATGGTCTTTCCGTTGAGCGAGAACGGACCAGGCGAGTTGGCAACCTGTGCGACAACCGCCTCCTCGGTGATCCTGCTGGTTATCTGGTTCTTCAGCATGTCGGTAGGCAGCACGCCAGCAGCTTCAGGCATCTCCTCAACAAGCGCCTTCATCAGTTCTTCAATCATTTTCGTGGATTGTTCCCTCACCTCGTCGAAGTTCTTGATGCCCGTAATCTTACCGTCGGCATCGGCCGTGAACACCGTCTTCACCCCCTTCAGACCTCCTTGCATGAGCTGCAAAATTTTTCCCGTGAGGTCCTTCGCATCGTTGTCCATCTTCTCCAGCACGGTTTCGATGACGTATCCGTCTTTGTTTGCCTCGGCGATGTAATAACGGTTCAGCGACGTCAGATTGACAATCTCACCCCCGACGGTCATCGTACCAACGGAACGATAGAGCATGTTGTCACCTTTTTGATACTTCGGCGCGATCTTCACGCTTGCTACTTGTGCGCTCATCACGATGGCTGTGAGCAGGAGCGCCAGTGTCATCATTGTTTTTTTCATTGTTTTTGCTTTTTGTTATGAATGTTTGTGAATGAATTCCGTCGGCAAAGGTAATGCTTTTCCGTCAGCCCTGCAAGCATTTTGGTTTGCAATAATTCGCAGCGAGGGGAAAAAGAGTGCGCAAAAGTTTGCAGGGGGCAAACATGCTTGCAGGTTCAAAAGCTTAGCACCCAGCGTAGTCCCCTCCTTCGGAGGCGACAGGGGAGGTTCCCGTTGCAATCATTTCAGAGTGTCGGAGCATAGCTTTCAGCCAGCAGAAGCATAGCTTTCAGCCAGCAGAAGCATTGCTTTCAGTCTGCAAAAGCATTGCTTTCAGTCTGCAAAAGCATTGCTTTCAGACTGCAAAAGCATAGCTCCCAGCGTCTAAAGTCAATGAGGTAGCGATGCAAAGTCAATGCTTCCGGTGTCCGAAAGCAATGCTTTTGGCACCGCTGCCATTTGCCCCTGCGGCTAGATGCTGGCCTGTTGTCCCCTCCTTCCCGATTCCGTATTTCTTGTGAACCGCAACAAATCTTTCCTTTCTTTGGTCGTTAAAATCCTGGATTCGCGGTGTCTTGCTATCTGCGTTCTTAAGAATGCTGTTAAACCACGGCAAGACGTTCTTTAGGCAGTATTCCTTTGCTTCTTCTATATTAAAACTTGCCGCCGCTGCTGCTGCCTCTGCATTAGCGACTGGATCGCTAATGTCAACAGCAGCTATGCTGCTGCTTTCTTTTTCATTTTCTTTTTCATTTTCATTTTCTATTTCATTTTCATTTTCTATTTCTTTTTCATTTTCTTTTTCTATGAAAGGCATGACGTCACTTTTTGTCACTGACGCTAATTTTTCAATATCGATGTTGATTTGCATGCGCATGAAGCGGAATGCTAGCAGGATGTCAGAATCCACGAGTTGCTCTTCCTTCTTGATTGGAAAAACAAAAGAAAAATGAGTTTTCCTTTTGTTTTTCCCTCACTTTTTCGTATCTTTGTAGGCAGAAAGGTCGTTTGAACGCGAAGAAGAATTATCATTAGCTATAACCCAAAACAATTTGAAACAATGAAAGAACAAGTTTTACAGTGCATGCGCGAGGCTGGCAAGCCCGTCTCGGCAGGTGAGGTGACGAAGGCACTGGGTGCCGATCGTAAGGAAGTGGACAAGGCATTCGCCGAGTTGAAGAAGGAAGGCACCATCGTGTCTCCCGTGCGTTGCAAGTGGGCTCCGGCTCAGTAGAATCATTTAAAACGTTTGCATGATGGACATCAAAGCAGTAAAATTCAGAAGAGACGGCTTCTACACCCAGCCGTTCGTCATGGGTGGTGAAGAGGGCATGGAGAAGTTCGATAAGAACGTACGCTATCGCGGCAGCCTGCAGAACTATCTCATCGACACCGGTAGCGAGGTGATTCTAGTGGATACCGGTCTGCCTGCAGGAACACCCGAAGAGGCTCCCGACGAGAACTCGCTGGCTTTCACCGGTCACGACATCTGCTCCTATATGGAGGCCTTCGCAGCTCTCGGCTACAAGCCCGAGCAGGTGACGAAGATTCTGCTTACCCACCGCCACGCCGACCACTCGGGCGAGCTGAAAAGCTTCCCTGAGGCGAAGGTGTATGTGAACCAGGAAGAGATGGACGCTGCCGAGCTGCAGGGACTCATGAACCTTGTTCCCGTCAGCTTCACCGACGGTGCCTATTACAACTTCCCTGAGAGCCAGAAGATTGCCGACGGCGTCTATCTCATCAAGGCCAAGGGCCACACGAAGGGAAACAGCATCATCGTGGTGGAGGAACCCCTCAGTCCTTCGGACAGCTCCCCTATATTAGGGGCGCAACCGCGACTGTTCTACATGATTCACGGCGACATCACCTACGTCGACGAAGCCCTCTATGAGGACAAGCTGTCGGTGGTGTTCGACGACCTCCCAGCAGCCCGCGAGACGCAGGACCGCATTCGTGAGTTCATCCGCCAGCATCCCACAGTGTATTGTGGAACGCACACCCCGCAGGGCTATGAGAACCTCGAGGCTAAACGCGTGATGGACCTCGACAACCCCGTACCGACTGTCTTGGCCGAGGTGGACTTCACCGAGCAGGAGGCTTCCGGCAAGTATGTGTGCTCCATCTGTGGCTATGTCTACGACCCTGCCGAGCACGACGGCGTAGCCTTCGAAGACCTTCCCGACGACTGGCGCTGTCCGCGTTGCAAGCAGGGCAAGGAAAAGTTCAACAAGGCCTGACAGGCTGCCTCAAGTGCGCCGGGCAACCCCAATAACAATACAACTAAAATAGACTTCGCGTGGATAGATATTTGTCGTACATCGTCCGTCTGATGGTATGGCTGGCAGGATTTGCAAAGCCACTCTCACGGATTGGCCTTTGTCGTTATGAGGAATGGCACAAGGGTGAGAAGCTCAAACTGCTCCTCGTGGGCTATAACGGCGCTCGCAACACGGGTGCCGACGCTCGCGTGGTGGCACTGGTGCGCCAGCTGGAGGAGGCCCTTGGCACCGACAACGTGGAGCTGACCGTGATGACGCTCAATCGCGACAACACGCAGGTCTATTTCCCGAGGGGGCTTCTAATGCCTCGTCTGTTGCCACCAATACTATAGAAGCCCCCTCGGGGGCCGTAGGGGGGCTCTTTCCACCATCCTTCCGCAGGCATTAGGCCTTCCACCCATGTTGACCATCATGGCGCTGGCCAAGCGAATCGCCAAACTCATCACAAAGATGGAGGAAAAGATATAATTGATAGAATCTTTTTTTTGTTTTTTGTTTTGTTTTTCTCTCACTTATTCGTATCTTTGCCAGCGATATAAAAAAAGAACGATTGAAGAGTGAACTAAAAACATGACATACCGCTTACCCGCTGAATGGGAACCGCAGGACTTTGTACTGCTGACGTGGCCGAACGAAACCACCGACTGGGCTCCCTACCTCGAAGAAATACGCCAGACCGTTGCCGAGATGGTTCGCGCCATCGCCCGGCATGAGGAGGTGATGCTTCTCTCGATGTTCAAGACGGACGTGCCTGACGAGCTTCGCGAGATGCCGAACGTGTATGTGGCTGAATTGCCGAACAACGACACCTGGGCGCGCGATTTCGGTCCTATCGTACTGAAGGGTACTCAGCCTGCAGGATCTGCCGCTGAAGGAGAATCTTCTGCCGACGACGAGGAAGAGGAGAAGGACTTCCTTTGGCTCGACTTCCGCTTCAATGGCTGGGGCGAGAAGTTCCAGGCTGCTTGGGATAATATGATTCCCTATAAGCTCTGGGCGCTCTACGGCTTTTTTGAAGACGCCGACTACGAGGATCATCAGGACTTCGTGCTCGAAGGCGGGTCTATAGAGGCCGACGGGCGGGGAACGCTCTTCACCACCTCGCAGTGTCTGCTGGCACCGCACCGCAATCAGCCTCTAACTAAAGAGCAGATTGAGGAGCAGTTGAAGCGTCGTCTGCGCGTCGGTCGTGTGGTGTGGCTCGACTATGGAAACCTCGTTGGCGACGACACCGATGGACATATCGACACCATCGTGCGCTGTGCCCCCGACGACACGCTGGTGTATGTGGGGTGCGACGATCCTGCGGATGAACAGTATGCCGACTTCCATGCATTGGAGGAACAGCTGAAGGCGCTGCGCACCGCTGATGGCAAGCCCTATAGGCTGCTCCGCCTGCCGATGCCAGATGGGATTTATGAGGTGGAAGGCGACGATGTCGCGGTTCAAGAGATGCAAGGGGAGCGGCTGCCGGCTACCTATGCAAACTTCCTGGTTATTAACGGGGCGGTGCTCGTGCCCACCTATGATCAGCCGGAGAAGGATGCCGAGGCCCTACGTGTGGTGCAGCAGGCTTTCCCGGACAGGGAAATGATACCCATCGATGCCCGCACAATCATTCGCCAGCATGGCTCCGTGCATTGTCTGACGATGCAAGTGCCAAAATAGTTGAGAGTTTCTAGAATTTGTGCCCTGAAAATGTAGGGACGCGACGTGTCGCGTTACTGGATTTAGCTTTCCCCCTCCAAAAACGCGGCACGCCGCGTCCCTACATGTGAGGGTCAAAAAGTATATAACAACCTAGTTTATAGTTGTGATAGAACTGAAAAACGGACGGATAGAAGCAGGCGGACAAGTGGTCATCGACGACCTCTCGTTCGTAGCACCAGCAGGCAAGGTGACTTGTCTGACGGGTGTGCATGGCTGTGGAAAGACCTTGCTGGTGAGGGCGCTGCTGGGGCTGTGGCCGCTGCAGCGGGGCTATGTCTCGCTTAAGGGCGAACCCGTTACGTTGCGTTCTGCAAAGTGGCTGCGACGGTTGATGACCTATGTGCCCCAGCAACTACCGCAACCTTTCACCGATGCGCTCGAGGTGCTCGACGACCAAGAACCGACACCCGATAAGTGCTGTATCATCGTCGATGACCCGTTCTGCGGTATGGATGACGAGCGGGCAGTGTTGCTCACCAATCGCCTGCAGACGCTTGCTGAAGCTGGCAAGACCGTTGTCGTGACATGTTCGCCATTCGATGCCGTTCGCTTCACACCCTCTGTAACCCTCGCATATCAAATCAGCACTTAAACCCTTGAACCGCTGCGTTGCAGCTTTGAACCGCGACTTCGTCGCATTGAACCAAATAAAATATGAACATCACCATTGTTAGTTTCCTGCTGGGCATCCTGCTCCTGGCCTTGCCTCTCTACCTGCTACATGTATTGCAGGTGCCGATGATAGGTAAGGTGTTGCGAGCATTCGGCCGTGCAGCAGTCATGCTTGTAGCACTTGGCGTCTGCCTGTATCTGGTGTTCCACTGGAATCACTGGGCCGTGAATCTGCTTGTCGTGTTCCTGATGGCAGCAGTGGGCATGTGGCTGGTGGTGCGCCATGCACGACTGGGCACACAGATGCTTGTGCCTATCGGTGCCGGTTTGCTGGCTGCACTCATCGTCATCGGTGCGTGGCTATTGTTGCTCGCGCTGGGCGTGCGCCGTCCGCTCGAGGCTCAGTATCTGCTTCCTGTGGCCGGATTCCTCGTGGGTAGTATGACGCAGACGCTCTCGCATGCGCTCTCGGTCTACTACCGCAGCCTCATACATCACGACGAACTGTATTATTATATAATAGGTAACGGTGCCTCGCAGGCCGAAGCCCTGTCGTGGTATGTGCGCCGCTCGCTGCAGGCCACGGTGCTTCCCCACGTAAAGCAGATGTCGACCTTTGTGTTGACGATGTCGCCGCTCGTGGTATGGGCTATGCTGCTTAGCGGCAGTAGTGTTGTGGAGGCCGTAGCCGTGCAACTACTCGTTCTAGTGGCTGGCTTTACTGCATCGGTGGTGGCGCTGGTGGTAGCCCTCTTCGTTGCCCGCCGCTACTCTTTCGACGGCTATGGCCGTTTGAAAACAGAGAACTAGAAACTAGAAACTACAAACTATAACTCCATCGCTTATGAAACTCGCTGAAGGACTTAGCAATCGTAAGGATTTGCAAATGCGCATCGAACAACTCAAGGTGCGCCTTTTGAACAACATGAAAGTGCAGGAAGGCGACAAACCGGCCGAGCAGCCTGCCGACCTGATGAAGGAACTCGACACCTGTTTGGTGCAACTCGAGGAGATGATTTATCGCATCAATGCTACCAACATGAAAACGGTGAAGGATGGCCGAACGCTCACCGAGATGATGGCCGAACGCGACGTGCTGGGCAAACGTCTGCAGGTGTTACGTGAGGTCTTCGATCGTGCATCGCAGTCGCAAGACCGCTATGGTCGCAATGAAATCCGATATGTCACCACCATCGATGTGCCCGCCCTGCGCAAGCAGATAGACACCTACTCGCAGCAACTGCGGAAGCTCGACATGGAGATTCAGACATTGAACTTCTCCACCGAGCTCGAGGAGAAAGGTGTGGTCAGGCAGACAGGGTCGCCAGGCCGACGTCGCTGATGGAGTCAGTTTGCAGTCCCCTCCTTCTGGAAGGAGGGGTTAGGGGTGGTAGAGACAAATAAGGTCAAAACCTATTAAACAAATATGTCGAACATTGTTTTTCTCTACCACCCCGCACCCCTCCTCCCAGGAGGAGGGGACCACAGGCAGCGACTTTTCATCCATCATTCTCTATATTGACACAACCAATACTGATTTACTGGGAGCAGTGTTCATGGGTTGCAGGGTGAGCTAAAAAAGAATCGTAAGATTCATATCCTGATCGTCAGCTCGGAACGGCTGACATGGTCTGACCGACCAACTCACGGCGCATGTTCAGCACAACTGCATGTCGCATGATTCATATCGCATGTAGCACTACCGCTTAGCTAACTGTATTCCTTTGACGCTGCTCCCTTTCAATTGCTGCTTCGCAGCGGTTCAAAGCGACTGCGTCGCGGTTCAAAGCTGCTTCGCAGCGTTCAATGCCCTTCGGTCGTTCAAGATTTTTATGAAACCAGAACCAAACAACATCCGACTGACCTTCCATAAGGCCAACACCGACACAGAGTTGACCATTCCACTCGCACAAAGCAGTGTGAGGGCAGGATTCCCTTCGCCTGCCCAGGACTATATGGGCGAGGAGATAGACCTCAACAAACTCATCGTTCGACACCGCGAGGCAACGTTCTACGTGCGGGTGTCGGGCGACTCGATGACCGATGCCGGCATCCTCGACGGCGACCTCGCTGTCGTCGATAAAGAGCTGGAGGCTGGCGACGGCGACTTCGTCATCGCTTATGTCGATGGTGAGTTCACCATCAAGCAATTTCGTATGGACAAGAGCGGCACCTTCGGCTGGCTGCAGCCTTGGAACGACCACTATCCCGCAATCCGTGTTGATGCCTCCAATGATTTCATGATCTGGGGTGTCGTCACCTATGTCATTCACCCGGCGAAGAAAGGGTAGTGAGCGACAAACAGCCGTAGGGGCAGACCCCGTGTCTGCCCGAACAACAGCGAGCAACCCGCACTCCCATTCACCCCAGATACGCGGTCAGACACGGGGGCTGCCCCTACAGTTGGCTGCAAAGCATTCGTCCCTTTTAATCCCTTCCACTCCCCTTTAGGCCCTTTTATGCCCTTGGGAAGAAAACTTCAGTAAAATCAACTCCACCATGGAACAGAAACGAACAACTCCAAATCACATTGACAAATTGCAGCCAGGCGAAATCTTCGTCTTTGGCAGCAACCTCCTAGGCATGCATGCAGGCGGTGCCGCCCGTGCAGCCTATCATAAGTTTGGTGCCGTCATGGGGCAGGGCGTAGGCCTGCAAGGGCAGAGCTATGCAATCCCTACCATGCAGGGTGGCGTGGAAACCATCAAACCCTATGTCGATGAATTCATCGACTTTGCCCGCCAGCATCCTGAGTTGACGTTCCTCGTCACTCGCATCGGATGTGGCATCGCTGGCTTCCGCGACGAAGAGATTGCCCCGTTGTTTGCTGAGGCTCACCAATTGTCGAACGTTGTGCTGCCGCCAAACTGGTAACCGAAAATACAGAGATGCAGCTTTTCGCCGTAGCCGATTGCAATAATTTCTATTGTTCATGTGAGCGGGTGTTTCATCCCGAGCTCGTGGGCAAGCCTGTCGTTGTTCTGAGCAATAACGACGGATGTGTGATTGCGCGCTCGGAGGAGGCCAAGAAGCTCGGGTTGAAGATGGGCGACCCGTTCTTCCAAGTGCGCGAGCTGCTCGAGCGTGAACGCGTAGCGGTGTTCTCCAGCAACTACACCCTCTATGGTTCTATGTCGGGGCGTGTCATGTCGCTCCTCAGCCAGTATACACCGACGCTCGATGTCTACTCCATCGACGAGGCCTTTCTCGACCTCAGCGATATGGGCGACAGCAGCTACATCAAACGCTATGGAGAGCAGATAGCCAGTCGTGTGCACAAGGCAACGGGCATCCCCATCTCCGTGGGCATTGCACCCACGAAGACGCTGGCGAAGATGGGCAGCAAATACGCAAAGAAGTATAAGGGTTATCGCGGCTGTTGTCTGATCGATACCGACGAGCGGCGCTGGAAGGCACTTGAGTTGTTTCCCGTGGAGGATGTATGGGGCATCGGCCGCCGCATCGCCAAACAGCTGGCCTATTATGGCATCACCACGGCTGCCGACTTTGCCCGCCAGAAGGAAAGCTGGGTGCGTGGGAAGTTCAATGTAACCACCGTGCGCACATGGAAGGAACTGAATGGCGAGAGCTGCATCGTGCTCGACGACATGAGTCAGAAGAAGTCCATCTGCACCAGCCGCAGCTTCTCCGGACAGGGCATTAGCGACCTTGGCATCTTAGAAGAGGCCGTAGCCAACTTTGCAGCACGCTGTGCCTCGAAGCTGCGCCGCCAGCACTCATGCTGTCAGGGCATCACGATGTTTGCCTACACCAGTCTTTTCCGCGAAGACGTGCCGCCCTGCTTCCTCCAGCAGTCGGTGCAGCTCTCCGTGCCTACGCAGGACACGGCCGAAATTGTGCGAGCTGCCGTCGAGATGCTGCATGAGCGTTTCTCGTCAGCCAGTCAGATGCCTTCTGCCTCAGTTCCTCATCTGCCTTGGCGGAAGAAAGTGGACAATTCTCGAGTGGAGGCAGGAGCGGGTGCTACGACGGGGCATGCTCCCCTTTTCAAGAAGGCGGGAGTGATCATTTGGAACATTACCTCGGCACGCGTGGTGCAGCAAGACCTTTTCGACACCGTCGACCGCTCGAAGCAGAAAGCCCTTCTCGAGGCTGTCGACGAAATCAACCGCCGCAATGGCCACGACACCGTTCGCATCGCCACGCAGGGCACCGACGTGCGCTTCGGCCTGCAACACGAATACCTCTCCCATCAGTACACCACCAACATCGATGATGTCATTGTGGCGAAAATCAAGTAGCAGCGAGCGTTTTTTCTGATGAATTCTTTCCGTTGTGTTCGCTTTTTTTGTATATTTGCACTCGAAACATCAATTGTTCATATACCCATGACGAAGAAACTATTTCTTTTCGTGTTTGCCATGCTTCTGTTCATGGCTTGCAACCCAGGACCCAGACCCAACGACAGCCAGGAAGTTGATGAATTCTACGACCAGGAGGCTGCCAGCGCAGCTGCTGACGAGACATCGACGACCGAGACCCCTACTTCTGCGAAAGAGGGTAGGGGTGGCAACATTAAAATGTATGAGTTGCCTGCACGTCTCACCGACCGCCCCGAGCAGATTCTTCATCGGCAGAGCTTCACCATATCGTATAACAAAGCCACGAAAACCCCCAACTGGGTAGCCTGGCATCTGACGAAGAACCACACCTATGGCCGCATCCAGCGCGAGACCTATGCCTTCGATGAAGACCCCGGCGTCTCTGCTCCGCGTGCCACGCTCGACGACTACTACAACTCTCGCTATGACCGAGGGCACATGTGTCCGGCTGGCGACAACAAGTGGAGCGAAGAGGCCATGCGGCAGACGTTCCTGCTCACCAATATCTGTCCGCAGAACCACGGGCTGAACAAAAATGCCTGGAACGACTTGGAGATTCAGTGTCGCGACTGGGCTCGCGAATATGGCGCCGTCGACGTTGTCTGTGGACCCGTCTATCGCACCGCAACGCGCACCGATGGCAAGATGCGACCTTCGTCGCTGCAGCGCTTCATTGGCCGAAACAAGGTGTGGGTGCCCGATGCCTTCTTCAAAGTGGTGCTCTGTCGTGGGCGTGAACCGAAGGCTATTGGCTTCATCTACGAGAACCGCGGTGGCCAGCAGCGCATGAGCGACTGCATGTGTACGGTGGACGATGTGGAGCGACTCACCGGCATCGACTTCTATCCGTTGCTTGCCGATGATGTGGAACGTCGCATCGAAGCAGAAGCCAGTTTGCGTGAGTGGTAAGGAAAAAAGTTTTAAAAAAGTTTAAACGCAGCGGGTCTGTAGCCCGTTTTTCAATGGAAATGCGTACCTTTGCAGCGTGAAAATAAAAAAGGTGATTGATGCCCTTGAACAATTCGCGCCTCTGCCCCTACAGGAGAGCTACGATAATGCTGGCTTGCAGGTTGGACTAACAGAAGCGGAGATTTCAGGGGCATTGTTGTGTTTAGACGTGACTGAGGCGGTGGTCGACGAGGCCGTCCAGAAGGGGTGTAATCTCATTGTGGCCCACCATCCGCTCATCTTCCGCAAGCTGGCTCATGTCAGCGACGGGAGCTATGTGGAGCGTGCCGTCATCAAAGCTATCAAGAACGATGTGGTCATCGTAGCTATGCATACGAACATGGACAATGCACTCGATGGCGTGAACTTCAAGATGGCTGAGAAAATGGGACTCGCCGACCTGCAGCCATTGCAGGGTCCCGTCGTCGACGGCAAGTGGTGTGGTGTTGTGGGCACGCTGACGGCCCCCATGCCTGCTGAGGCCTTCATCCGCATGCTGAAAGAGCGTTTTGGCGTGGCTTCGGTGCGTGCCAACGAACTGCTGCAGCGTGAAGTCTGTCGTGTGGCGCTGTGTGGCGGTGCCGGCTCGTTCATGCTGGCTGATGCCCTTCGTGCTGGTGCCGATGCATTTGTCACCGGCGAGATGGGCTACCACGAGTTCTTCGGCCACGAGCAGCACATTCAGATATGCGTCATCGGCCACTACGAGAGTGAGCAGTACACCACGGAAATCTTCCGCGACATCATCAGCCGCGAATGTCCTGAGGTGAAGACCTGCATTGCCGAGACGCAGACCAACCCTATCGTCTACTTGTAGTAGAGACTCGAAACTCGAAACTCGAGACTCGAAACTCGAAACTCGAAACTTGAAACAAGAAACTCGAAACTCGAGACTCGAAACTTGAAACAAGAAACTAGAAACTCAAAAATAACCATCAGTGCCTGCCATCAAACTCCCCATTAACCGGCAGGCCCTCCCCTCCTTTGGAGGGGGTGGGGGAGGTTTTAATTTATGGCATCAAGGAAAGATCCTACCGATCTCTCAGTAGAAGAGAAGCTGAAGACGTTGTATCAGTTGCAGACAACGCTTTCGAGTATCGATGAGAAGCGCGCCATGCGTGGCGAGCTGCCGCTCGAAGTGCAGGACCTGGAAGACGAGATTGCCGGTTTGGACACTCGTATTGAGAAGATCCAGAACGAAATCAAGGACTACCAGAGCGCTATCACGATGAAGAAGGGCGAGATCAACGAGGCCCAGTCGTATGTCGACCGCTATCAGAAGCAGCTCGACGAGGTGAAGAACAACCGTGAGTATGACACGCTGACAAAGGAGATAGAGTTTCAGACTCTCGAGATTCAGCTCTGCGAGAAGAAAATCAAAGAGGCTCTGATTCGCATCGATGAGCGTAACCACGACTTGGAGCAGGCTGCTGTTCTGAAGGATGACCGCCTGGTCGCATTGGCCGACAAGAAGAGCGAGCTCGACGAAATCATGCAGGAGACGCGTGAGGAAGAGGAGAAGCTGAAGGCGAAAGCCAAGGAATACGAGACGAAGATTGAAGACCGTCTGCTCACCAGCTTTAAGCGCATCCGCAAGAATGCCCGCAACGGTCTGGGCATCGTCTACGTGCAGCGTGATGCTTGTGGTGGTTGCTTCAACAAGATTCCGCCACAGCGCCAGCTCGATATCAAGATGCACAAGAAGATCATCGTCTGCGAATACTGCGGACGCATCATGATCGACCCTGAACTCGCTGGTGTGAAGATCGACGCCGCTACAGGTGAGGAGAAGCCCAAGCGCAAGCGCGCCATCCGCAAGACCACAACCAAGAAAAAGGCCGAAACGGAGGCTCCCGCAGAAGAGGCCTAAGGCGACTGCGTCGCTGTTCAAAGCTGCTTCGCAGCGTTCAATGCCCTTCGGGCGTTCAAAGCGCTTCGCGCGTTCAATGCCTTCGGCCTGTTCAATCGCGACTGCGTCGCCGTGTAAAGCGCTTCGCACAAGTAATGTAGGGACGCGGCGTGCCGCGTTACTGGAGTTGGAAAACAAACCTAGTAACGCGACACGTTGCGTCCCTACATGTATATCTACGACTTTTCAATTGCAAAAGCATTCTACTCCCCTCCCTTCACGGGAGGAGGGGCAGGGGGGAGGGTCCTCCCGCGCTACAGTCGCATTAAACCTTTTGAACGCCCGAAGGGCTTTGAACGCTGCGAAGCAGCATTGAACCGCGCCTTTGGCGCATTGAACAGGCCGCAGGCCATTGAACGCGGCTTCGCCGCATTTGAACGTCGCGCAGCGACATTTAAACCGGCGGCTCGCCGCGCTACAATCCTCTTGCCTTATAAATCTTGTCCTTTGCGTCGTTGATTTCCTGGAATTTCTTCTCGGCAGCCTTCCTCACATCCTCGCCTAACTTTGCTACACGGTCGGGGTGGTGTTTCAGTGCCATTTGGCGATAGGCGGCCTTCACCTCGTCATCGGTGGCTGAGGGCGAGATGCCCAGCACCTTGTAGGCTGCCTCCAGGTCGTCCTTTCCTGACCGCAGGTTCAGCATCGACTCTACGTCGGCAGCCGACAGCCCCAACGATGCCGCCACATCGCGCAGCGCCTGTATCTCTGCCTGCACCACGTTGCCGTCGGCCTGTGCTATCATCACCAGGAAACTCACCAGCTGCAGCCGCTGCGAATAGTCCATGTTCATGGCAATCTGCTGACAAGCCTGGCGAATCGTGTTACGATAAGCTGTACCCTCTTGCTTCTGCCGTTCGAACAGCTTTTTCACGATATCCTCACCCTGCGTCACCGCCTGCGGCCCGAAGTTCTGGCGCAGGAAGTTGCGCAGCAGTTCCATCTCCGAGTGCATCACCTTTCCGTCAGCGCGGATGATGTAGGCCGCCAGCACCAGCAGCGAGAACAGGAACGAGTTGCGCTGTCCCTCATACGTCTGCCGCTGCCGATACTCCTGATAGCGTCGATAGGCGTCGCTGTCGTCATACTCGCGGTTGTTGTAGTTCTGGTCGGGCCCGTTCACCATGTTGAGTCCTCCCTCGAACAGCGAACCCAGCACGTATCCCAACAGTGCCCCCAGCGGGCCCGCAGTGACGAACCCCAGGAAGCCTCCTATCCATTTTGCTATTGCCATTTGCTTGTTTTTCCTTTGTTTTATGCAAAGGTAATGATTATCTCCCAATTATCCCACCATCATCATCATCTTATAATAATTTTTAACGGGGGTATGAGCCAGAACATCATGTTTTACTTTATGAAGTCTATGCGTTGTGGGGATAAGATGCTTGTACAGTCATCTTATTTGCCATCGTCTTTATTCCAGAGAAAGATACAGCAGGTAGATCACCAGTGCGATCAGTGCGATGAGCACGGTGGCAACGATGATTTGCGTCAGTGTGATATAGCCCAGCAGGCGCTTCTTGGAATAGCCGGAGAATTGCTGGAGCGTCACGAAGATCATGAACACCGCGAATAGTTGGATGACGACAGACCCCAGCAGGTCGCCGATAATGGAGTAAATACTGTAGACATTCGCGGTGTAGACCAGCACCACGACGAACTCTGAATAGCGCAGGTCGGGGACGTTCGGCGAATGGCGCAGGAACAGGTATAGCGGCAACGAGAACAGCATCAGCATCAACAAGGCGAAGACGGCGGGGTTCTTGTCCCAGAGTTTGTTTAGTGCTTTGATAGTGTACACTAAAGCATTTACTATCGGCGTGTCCATCTTCTTGCTGTCCTTTGACGCCTCCTCGAACTTTTTCCCTACCTCCAATAATTTGTCTGCCACCCTTTCAGCCTTTGACGGCTGCCGGACAGAGTCCTTCTTCAGCGAGTCAGCCGGCACTGCTGTCGTCTGCTCGGCTTGGGCTGTACTCTCTTTCAACGAGTCGGCCGGCACTGCCGTCGTTTGCTCGGTGGTGGTCTTTTTATCGTCTGAAGGGCCTAGGTCGAAGCCATACTCGACAATCAGTGAGAACGCAGCCAGCAGGAAGAACATCTTGAACGGTGGGAAGTAGGCGGAGCGCATGCCGCTCAGATAGTCGCGAATCATGTATCCTGGGCGCAGCATCAGGTCGCGCAGGCTTCGCAACATGCTGCGGTTGCCGATGGCCCACACATCGAGAAACAGCATCAGCGCCTTCTTGAATGAGAAACGTCCTACCTCAGCCGCTTGTCCGCAGCGCGGGCAGTAGTTGCCCGTGAACTCCGTCTTGCACGACGAGCACACGTGGTGCTCGTTCTTCAGCGGTGCCACTTCGTAGGGGCGGCGCTGCCACATGCGGAATGCTCGCAGCCATGCTGCCCGCTTCTCTTTGTTTGTCAGATAGATAAGATATTTCTTCATTCTGTTGCAAAACTATATAAAAATAACAATACTACCAAATATGTTATTCCTTTTTTTTGTATTTTTGCAAAGAAAAAGCCTCTTGAGGGTTAGCATTTTCTGTGTCTGTTGGGTTATTTACAAAGTAACAAAGTGACAAAGTAACAAAAATGCCGTGAATGAAAAAGTGAAAATGGAACGAGATACACTGGCGAGGCTGTTCGTGCAGCACTATGGCAAGATGCAGCGTGTGGCCCGTACGATTCTATACGACGAGCAGGCTGGCGAGGATGTAATCAGCGACATCTTCGAGAGCTTGCTGCGCGGACGGACGGCGCTCTCGGCCGGCATCGCCAACTGGCAGGACGAGGCGTGCGAGCGCTACCTGCTGACGAGCGTCCGCAACCGCTGCCTGAAGGTGCTCAGGCGCAGGCCGTGGCTGGGCATTGCCAGCGGCGGACAGCCCCTCGGCACCCCTGCTATTGAGCTTGCCGTCGCTGCCGATGCTGCTGACGACGACGACGCGCTGATAGCCGACATCATGGCGTTTGCCGCCAGCCATCTGTCGGAGCAGGAGCAGCGCATCCTCAATCAACGCTTCACCCACGGTCTCCGCTACAGCGAGATCGCCGCAGCTGAAGGTATCAGCCGCGTGGCAGTATGGAAACATCTCTCACATGCACTTAACGAAATTAAGAAACAATTTAATCCGAAAATGCTATGATACCTTCTGACGAACAGAGGAGGCTGTTTCTCGACATGCAGGAACACCCCGAAAACTATTCCGATGAGCAGCTGGAGGCCATGATGGACGACCTCGACAGCGAGCTCGATGCCCAAGCAGCGTGGAAGCGGTTTGAGCAGACCATGGGCCTTGCCGTAAAACCATCGCATCGCTGGCTGCGTGTCGCGGCCATATTCGTTGGTGCCCTCTTCCTTGCCGGCATCGCAGTTGCCGCATGGATGAGCCTCACCCCCAATTCTTCTCCAAAAGGTGAGAGCGGTGAATGTACTCAAAGCGTGGAAATGGTAACACCTATACAGAATGAGGAAATTCCCGTCGCCTTCGACAATGTGCCGCTCGATAGCATCCTCACCGTGGTCGCTGCTCACTATGGCAAGGCCGTCAGCTTCCGCAATGCTGACCTGCGCGGCATGAAACTCATCATGACATGGCAACCCGCCGCATCGCTTGCCGACTTCCTCGACCGCCTGAATGCCTTCGACGGCCTGAGCTTGAGTCTGCATAGTGATACTATTGTCGTGGAGGAGGAGATGAAGGAAGAGGAATAATCATACTTGTAGGAGATGAAAACATGGAAAAGCCATCACACCTTATTTTATTTATAATACTCATTACCGTCCTAATTATCATCTTTCCACTTCCGTCGCTGGCTCAGCAGGGTAAGTCTACTTCCCTGCTCCCAGCCCTGCAGAGCATCAGTCGCAGCCAGAAGGAATACACCATCGACATCCTGTCCGACGGTCTCGGCGACCTGCGTACGAAGGCCCATGTGGCGGGGCTCCCGGCACCCGAAGCCGTGAAGCGACTCTGCCAAGGGCTGCCAGTAAAAGTAAAGGTGAACGGTCGGAAAATCACCGTGCAATACGACAAGCGGCGGGAGGTCAGAAAGCTGAAGCTGAATGGAAACGTGCAGGATGTTCGTGCGCACAGAGATCTGATCGGCGCAACGGTGGAAATGCTCGATGCCGATAGCACCTTGTTGCAGCAGACGGTGGCGAAGCGTCACTACAGTGGCAGTAGTGCGGATGGGCAGATCTTCGACTGGGATACCAGCGACTTCAGTTTCACGGTGCCAGCCGTGCCCGCCAAGTATATTTTCCGCATCAGCTATGTGGGTCACCGTACAACCTACGTAGACTACAAGTTGGAGCGCATAGGCCGCCGTGAGCATGAGCGTGCGCTACCCCCTCTCTATCTGGCTCCCGTCTCGACCACGCTGCCCGAAGTTCCAGTCACGGCCTCCCGAGTGAAGTTCTACTATAAGGGTGATACCATCATCTACAATGCCGATGCTTTTATCCTGGCCGAAGGCTCCATGCTCGATGCCCTCATCGGACAGTTGCCTGGCGTGGAGTTGAAGCGCGACGGCCGCATCTATCACGAGGGAAAGTTCGTCGACGACCTGCTGCTCAACGGCAAGCAGTTCTTCAGTAAGGACCGTAAGCTGATGCTCGAGAACCTGCCTGCCTACACCGTGAAGGACATCGCCATCTACGACAAGCAGACCGACGAAAATGAGTGGCTCGGCATCAAGGACCGTCAGACGCAGCACCACGTCATCGACGTGCGGCTGAAGAAGGAGTTCATGATAGGCTGGATAGCCAATGCCGAAGCAGGAGCCTCCCCTACGGGGGGAGGTTCGGAGGGGGCTCGCTACCTGGCCCGCCTCTTCGCCATGCGCCACAGCGACTTCTCGCGACTGGCCATTGTTGCCAACGCCAACAACCTCGACGACGACAGCCAACCAGGCGAGAGCGGTGGCTGGCAGCGTGCTGGCAACGCCCTGCGTCGCACGGAGCGTGCCGACCTCAGCTTCTTGGTCAGCGAGCGTAACAAGCGATGGGAGTATCATGGCGATGCCTCAGTCAACCACCAGCGGACGGAAGGCGAGACGCGCACCGTGCGACAGAACTTCCTGCCATCGGGAGATCTCTACGACCACTGCTTCAGCAACAGTCGCAATGAAGACCTGCGCCTGAGTTCCTATCATGACTTCTACCGCAATCACAAGAGAGTGCGCTGGCACATCAGTCCCAACCTGAAATACCATCACTTCAATCACAGCTCTGACTTTTCCTCGGCCATCTTCAACGCGCCTGTGGCCGATGTCAGCCGACGGTTGCTCGACGAGTTGTTCAGTCCCAATGCCTCACGCGTCAACCTGCGCGACACGCTTGTCAACCGCATTCTGCAGCAGGGGCTTGGCCGTGGACATGCTCTTGAAGGAACATTCAACACCGGTGCCACGGTGAAGATTCCGCACTCCAACGAGAACCTGCGCCTCGGTGCCACCGTCAGCTACAGCGACCGCGATGAGCATCTCTTCAACCGGCAGATGGTAGATTATGGAGCCTCGTCGTCGCAGCCGCCCACCTATCAGCACCACTTCACCGACAATCATCCCGACCGCAACGGCACCATCCAAGCCACCGCAGGCTACAACATTCCCTTGGGCGAGGGCTGGCGCTCCATCCATGCCACCTACTACTTCACCCACAACTGGCGCCACCGCCGCTCGTCGCTCTACCTGCTCGACCGCCTGAACGAGGAACCTGCAGCCATCGACGACCTGCCCTCCATGACCGACTACCAGCAGGTGATGGACAGCACCAACACTTTCGACAGCCGCATGCGCGAGAACAGCCACCGGCTCGACATCAACCTCGGCTATAAGTTCAACAAGGCCCGGTACGGCCAGATATGGACGCTGCTCAACGGCAACGTCACCTTGCATCAGCAGCACCTCGACTACCAGCGCGGCAGCATCGACACTACGCTCTGCCGCACTGCCGTCAGCATCACCATGGACGACAACACCTACCTCGACATCGAGGGCGGCCACCAAATCGGGATGACCATGGGCATTCGTCAGGCGCTGCCCGCATTGGAACAACGCATCGACCTGCGCGACGACACCGACCCGATGAACATCCGGCTGGGCAACACCCGCCTGCATCCGTCAGTCACGCCCGACTTCGGCATAAATGGCGTCTATAGGTTCAAGCGAGGCTATCACTACATGGAATGGCACCAAAAGCGCACCTTCAATGCCATCGCGATGGGCTGTACCTACGATATCAGGACGGGTGCACGCACCTACCGACCGGAGAACGTCAACGGCAACTACACCACCGATGCCGGCTACACCTTCCACTGCGCGCTCGATTCGGCCAAGAAGTTGAATCTCGACATCCCCTTCCACGTCACTCACAGCCAGAGCGTCGACCTCGTGGGTACAACGACCAATGATGCAGCGATGTCGACTGGTCCCCAGCGTTCTAAAGTCAGACGCCTCGCCCTCTCGCTGTTGCCTTCCTTCAAGGCCGACATCGGGCGCCACCACTTCGACCTTGTTTGTCAACCTGTGTGGGAACGCCTCACCAGCGACCGTCAGGACTTCCAAGACTTCAGCGCCTTTACCTGTCGCACCTCGCTCGCCGCCATCTTGAAGCTGCCGTGGAAGCTTGACCTCTCGACCGACCTCACCCTCTATTCTCGCACAGGCTATGCCGACAAGTCGCTGAACACCAACGATCTGGTGTGGAACGCCCGTCTCTCGCGTCCCTTCTTCAAGGGTCGGCTCCTCGTCCTGTTCGACGGCTTCGACCTACTTGGCCAGCTAAGCAACGTCACACGAACCCTCAACGCTCAGGGCCGCACCGAGACCTGGACCAACGTCATGCCCCGCTACGCCCTGCTGCACGTGGTGTACCGATTGAATAAACAACCGAAGAAGAAATGAAGAAACAAAAGATATTTTTCTTCCTGCTCACGCTATCGCTACTCTCGTTCAGCAGTGCTGTGGCACAGACCTTTCGCGATGTGCCGTTGCTCGACGCCCTGCAGGCCGTCAGCCGCAGCCAGAAGGAATACACCATCGACATCCTCTCCGACGGGCTCGATAAGTTGCACACCACGGCCAAGGTCATGGGACTCTCGGCGCCCGATGCCGTGAAGCGACTCTGCCGAGGGCTGCCAGTGAAGGTGAAGGTGCGTGGGCGACACATCACCGTGCAGATGAAGAAACGGCAAGCGCCGAAGGTGCAAACCGTCGACCTGTCAGGTGATGTGGAAGACAGCTTTCTGAAGCGGCCCCTCCCGAAAGCGAAGGTGTCGGTGCTGACGGCCGACTCGGTCGTGATTGCCGACTCGTTGCAGATCATCTATTTCCTCAACGGTGATAACCGCATCACCAAGGCTCACTTCGGAACCAAGGTCAGGACGGGATGCGACTATCTGGTCCATGCCCAGATGAAGGGTTATGACGACGTGTGGAAACGGGTGTCGGTAGGGCGACAGGCAACCGAAGACATCGACATAGGAACACTGCAGATGCGCAAGACGCGCAGCCTGAACCTCGACGAAGTGGTGGTGACGGCCACTCGCGTGAAATTCTACTATCGCGGCGACACCCTTGTCTACGATGCTACGGCCTTCCAACTGCCTGAGGGTTCGATGCTCGACGACCTCATCCGCCAACTGCCTGGCGTGACGTTGAATGACAAGGGCGAAATCTTCGTCAATGGGCGCAAGGTTGACGAACTGCTATTGGGCTCGCGCTCGTTCTTCGGCGGAAACAAAAAGGTGTTGATGGAGAACCTGCCCTATTACACCGTAAAAAACTTGAAGGTCTATGAGAAGCAGACAGACAGGAGTGAGGCATTGGGCTACGATGTCGATCCGCGTCGCTATGTGATGGACGTAAACCTGAAGGACGAATACAGCCAGGGCTACATTGCCAACGTGGAAGCAGCCGGCGGCACCGAGGAGCGATGGCTTGGGCGTGGCTTCCTGCTGGGCTTTACTGACAAGCTGCGATTCACCGTGCTGGCCAATGCAAATAACGTGAATGAGACGCGACATGCAGGGCAGACGGGGCAATGGAGTCCGGCACGCATGCCTCGTTCCATCATCACTACGCGCAGCGCTGCTTCAGAACTCAGCTACCATTCTGAAGGCGACAAGGTGAAGGAGACACTGCGCGGGGAATACACCTCTACTACCGACGCACAGACCATGACTCAACATCAAGAGCGGTTCTTGGGTGCTCTTACGCCTACGGCTTTCACTGAGTCGTTCAGCAAGATGGGCAACCACCAGTGGTCGCTTCACAACACACTGACGATGAAGGCGCCTACGTATCTTTACATTGAAGCCGACTTCAACCACGCTCGTCGCAACGGTGCTTCCCACTCCGCCTTTGAGGAAACCACCGACACGCTCAGCATCGCACAACGCTCCGTAGGTATTAGCAACGGTACAAAGTGGGCTGCCAATTTCGATGCCCAAGGCAGCGTAAGGGTAGGGAAGAGGAACCAACACCTTGACTTCTACACTCATCTGGGTCGCAGCAACGATGAAGGCGAGCAGGCTGATCTGTTCAAAGTAACAAGGTATCAAAGTAACAAGAGTGTGGAGACACGCAATGCCAACAGCCTGTTCTCACGCACTTCCTCAGCTCTCCTCAGTCTCGGCTTCGGCAGGGAATTGGCCCAGAACCTGCACTTCGGCATTTCCGACCTTCTGGTCTATCATCGCATCCATAGCCGCGACAACCTCTACCACCCAGCCTCAATTGTAGGCTCTTCGGGAGAAGTCGAACCCACCGGCCCGCTCCTTCCTTCGCAAATCGATGCCCTTTCAGCCATTCTGGATCCTGCCAATTCTTATGAGAGTCGTACCACTACACGACAGAATGACATGTCGTTCAGCCTGAACAAATCGGCTCAATATACCCATTCTATTGCCCACATGAAAGTGAACTACGACCGCTGGCGCTTAGAACTGCAGGTGCCCATGCATTTTTACAAACTCCACTACCAGCGTGGGAGTCTCGACACGCTGGCGCGTCAGACGGCCATCTTTCCCAATCCTTCTTTCCGTTACCGCAACGTATGGAATGACGGACGTCGCGACCTGCAGGCCCACATCAGCTACAAGCAGACGGAAGCCGAAATGCTCGATCGCATCAGCTATCGCGACGACAGTCAACCGCTCGTCGTGAAGTTGGGCAACCCTGACCTGAAGCCTTCTGCACAGACGAACCTCGGCTTTCGCTATTACGAAGGCAGTGAAGTGGCTGGTGACATGTACCATGCCTCGGTCTCGTTCAGCTATCATCATCGCGATATTGCCCAGTCACTGGCCTACGACCCCATGACAGGCATCAGCACCTTCAAACCCATGAATACCAGTGGTGCCTACACGGCGCACGCCGACTTTAGCACAGACCATAACATCGGCAAGAAGCGCTATTGGACGTGGCACGTCAATGCGGGCATCGACTGGAACCATGCCAAAGACTATGCCATGTTGGCAGACATGCTGGAGAGCCATCTGAACACCGTGAATACCCTCTCGTTGAATAGCGGCGGTAACATCCGCTTTCACCGCAAGGCATTGAACATCCGCGCCGTGGGCTATGTCAACTGGCGCCATAGTGATGGCAAGATGTATGATTTCGCCACGCTAAACGCCCTTGACTATCACTACGGCCTCGAAGCCACTTATACCACACCTGCTCTTTGGGGACAGAAAATCGGTGGGCTGACGCTTGCCGCCGATGCTACGATGTACGGCCGCCGCGGCTACGGTAGCGCGCAACTCAACACCAACGATTTCGTCGTCAACGCCTCGCTGAGCCAACCGTTCCTAAAGGGCAAGCTGATTGCCCGTGTCGAAACGTTCGACCTGTTGCATCAGTTGTCTGATACCCACTACGACATCAACGCTATGGGCCGCACCGTGACATGCTATCGCTCGCTGCCCCACTACGTCATGCTGCATTTGGTCTGTCACTGGTCGCGTCAAGGCAAACGCTAACCTAAGTAGGCCCGCCCCTTTATTCCTCCTTTCTGGAGGGAAGTCAGAAACTACGTTTCAATTTAGGTACGTAAGAAAAGTGCCTGTTTGTTGGCACTTGATTAGTTAGTAAGAAAGATGCATCGAATAAGCAGTCCCCCTGTCGTGGCTCGTGAGAGTCCGACAGGGGGCATTTTTCGCTCTGTTGGGTTAAAAAGTGCAAACGGCTCTTGTGTTTCGTAATTATTTGTTACTTTTGTAGTCGAAACTATCAACTATAAACTTGAAACTTGAAACTATAAACTATCAACTATCAACTATGAAATATCCTAAGATTGGCATACGTCCTACCATCGACGGTCGTCAGGGCGGTGTGCGAGAGAGTTTGGAAGTGAAAACCATGGCTTTGGCCAATGCTGTGAAGAATCTCATTGAGACCCATCTCAAGAATGGCGACGGCTCGCCGGTGGAGTGCGTCATCGCCGACGGCACCATCGGCCGTGTGGCAGAGAGTGCGGCCTGCGCCGAGAAGTTCGAGCGCGAGGGCGTGGGAAGTACCATCACCGTGACCTCCTGCTGGTGCTACGGCTCGGAGACGATGGACATGAACCCGCACTACCCGAAGGCTGTGTGGGGATTCAACGGTACTGAGCGCCCGGGTGCCGTCTATCTGGCTGCCGTGCTTGCAGCTCATGCCCAGAAAGGATTGCCCGCCTTTGGCATCTACGGTCATGACGTGCAGGACCTCGACGATAACACCATTCCTGCCGATGTGGCAGAGAAGATTCTGCGCTTTGCCCGCGCCGCCCAGGCTGTTGCTACGATGCGCGGCAAGTCGTATTTGTCGTTGGGTAACACCTGCATGGGCATCGCCGGAAGCATCGTGAACGCCGACTTCCTGCAGCACTATCTTGGCATGCGCACGGAGTATGTGTCGCTGGTGGAGATTCTGCGTCGCGTGGACTTCAACATCTTCGATCCCGAGGAGTTCAAGACGGCGATGGAGTGGGTCGAGAAATACTGCAAGCCGCAGGAAGGCCACGACTATAACGAGGACCGTCCGCTCTTCCCCGGCACGCCCATGACTACGTTCAACGGCAAGGGCAAGGGTAAGAACCGTCAGGAGAAGGATGAGGACTGGGAGTTCACCGTGAAGACGATGATGATCATCCGCGACCTCATGCATGGCAACGAGCGGTTGCGCGAGATGGGCTATAAGGAAGAGGCGCTTGGCCACAACGCCATTGCAGGCGGTGTGCAGGGACAGCGCCAGTGGACCGACTACAAGCCGAACTTCGACTTCCCCGAGTCGATGCTCTGCACGTCGTTCGACTGGAACGGACCGCGCGAGGCTGATGTGCTAGCTACAGAGAATGACTTCCTCAACGGCATGACGATGCTTTTCGGTCATCTGCTCACCAATCGTGGCGTGATGTTCTCTGACATTCGCACCTATTGGAGTCCGGAGGCCGTGGAGCGCGTCACGGGCCATCGTCCCGAAGGCATGGCTGCTGGCGGCTTCATCCACCTGATTAACAGCGGTGCCACGACGCTCGATGCCACGGGCGCGATGACCGACAAAGATGGCAATCCTACAATGAAACCCCACTGGGAACTCACCAACGCCGATGTGGAGGCCTGCCTGAAGGCAACCAGTTGGATGCCTGCCGACCGCGACTACTTCCGCGGTGGTGGCTATTCGAGCCATTTCGTGAGCCGTGGTGGTATGCCGATGACCATGATGCGCATGAACATGGTGGAGGGTCTCGGTCCTGTGCTGCAGCTTGCTGAAGGCTGGACGGTGGAACTGCCCGCCGAGATTCATGATGTCCTCGACCGCCGTACCGATCCCACTTGGCCTACGACATGGTTTGTGCCGCGCCTCGATGAGAAGAAAGATTGCTTCAAGGATGTATATTCGGTCATGAACTGCTGGGGTGCCAACCACGGTGCCATCGCCTATGACCACATCGGAGCCGATGTGCTGACGCTCTGTTCCATCCTGCGCATCCCCGTTTGCATGCACAACATTGAGGACAAGGACATCTTCCGTCCTGCCGCTTGGAATGCGTTCGGCATGGACAAAGAGGGTGCCGACTATCGCGCCTGCAAGAACTTCGGGCCGATGTATAAATAGACCCACCCCCCAGCCCCTCCCGTGAAGGGAGGGGAGTGAAATGCCATACCAAATGAAGAATTATTATGCCAATTGATAACATGCAACCGAATATGAACAATAATTTAGAAAACAACCAAACAAGAGTGTCTACTCCCCTCCCTTCACGGGCGACTGGGGACTTTAGAGCAGCCACTAATGTGGCTGCGACCCCACAAAGGGGAGCGAATCCCTCATTCGCGACGGAGGGTAGGCAGGGGGGTGGGTCTCCTAAACTCGTATCTACTCTCGTCCCGTTCATCCTCGTTACGTTTTGCTTCGCCCTGTGGGGATTTGCCAACGACATTACAAACCCCATGGTGAAAGCCTTCTCGAAGATCTTCCGTATGAGCGTTACGGAAGGTGCTTTGGTGCAGGTGGCCTTCTATGGCGGTTATTTCTGTATGGCATTCCCCGCTGCCATCTTTATCCGTAAGTTCTCTTACAAGGCTGGCGTGTTGATGGGACTGGGACTCTATGCCGCAGGTGCACTTCTGTTCTTCCCGGCAAAGGCCGTGGGCATCTATGGGTGCTTCCTCATCGCCTATTTCATCATGACCTGCGGATTGTCGTTCCTCGAAACCAGCTGTAATCCCTATATCCTTACGATGGGTCCCGAGGAGACTGCCACTCGCCGACTGAACATGGCACAATGCTTCAACCCCTGCGGTTCTATCATTGGCATGTTCGTCGCGATGAACTTCATACAGGCCAAGCTCAATCCGATGAGCAGCGCCGAACGGGCCACGCTGGGCGATGCTGAGTTCGATGCGTTGAAGAACGCTGACCTGAGTGTACTCATCTCCCCCTATCTCATCATTGGATTGGTCATTGTGGTGATGTTCCTCATCATCTATTTTTCCAAGATGCCCAAGAACGGTGACCAGAGCCACGACATCAACTTCCTGCCAACGCTGAAGCGCATCTTCTCGCTGAAGTACTACCGCGAAGGCGTCATCGCCCAGTTCTTCTACGTGGGTGCACAGATCATGTGCTGGACGTTCATTATTCAATATGGTACGCGCGTGTTCATGGCGGAAGGCATGGACGAGCAGAGCGCAGAGGTGCTGTCGCAGCGCTTCAATATCTTTGCGATGCTGTTCTTCATCTGCTCGCGCTTCATTGCCACCTATCTCATGAAGTGGCTGAAGCCGGCCAAGTTGCTTGCCATCTTCGCCGTGCTGGCAATGGTGTTTACCTTAGGTGTCATCGTGTTCCAGAATCGAATGGGCGTCTATTGTCTGGTATGCGTCAGCGGTTGCATGTCGCTCATGTTCCCGACCATCTATGGCATTGCCCTCGACGGCCTTGGCGACGATGCCAAGTTCGGAGCAGCAGGACTCATCATGGCCATCCTCGGTGGCTCCGTGCTGCCCCCGCTGCAGGCGATGATCATCGACCAAGGCACTGTGCTGGGTGGCTATCCTGCCACGAATGCCTCATTCGTCCTGCCCTTCATCTGCTTCCTCGTCGTCATGGTGTATGGATGGCGCAGCAGCAAGCACTTGGCGTAGAGGCTGTTTCCCGTGTCATCCCAGCAATTCTTTAGAGGGTGTGTCAAAATGAAATAATGGATGAAAAGACGCTGCCAGTAGTCCCCTCCTCCTGGGAGGAGGGGTTAGGGGTGGTAGAGAAGAATAATGATATAACCTATTATAAATTAAACATTTAGGAAAGGTCGAACCTTATTTGTCTCTACCACCCCTGACCCCTCCTTCCAGAAGGAGGGGACTACAAATTGACTCCTTGCTCTATTTTGACACACCCTCTCATGTTGTATTGAACTTTCTGACGTCATTTGCTTTCTTTCTGTAATTGCCCGATGAGGCGATAGGTGTCGCGCAGGCTTTCGAGAGAGGTGGGGGATGCGTGGGGGGAGGCTGCCAGAGTGGCTTGCAGGAAGTGGAGGAGTTCGGAATAGTAGCCTTGGGTGAAGAGGGGGTTGTTGGTAGCTGTGGGGACGCAACGGTTGCTGGCGGCAAGCGTTGTGGTGGTGAGTGGGCGGCGGCGAATCTTCTCGATGGGAATGCCGAGGATGGTTTGGGACTTCGGGGCGTAGGTGAGTTCTTCCGAGTTGGCAAGGCGATAGATGCCTGAGAGCGTGTTGATGACAAGCGACTCGTCGGCTTGGTTCCATGAGTAGGAAGTGGAGAGCTCTAGTGTGCCAACGATGTGCTGATGGCGCAGCATCAGGATGAAAGAGCCTCCGGGAAGGGGTGCCTTGGCAATCAGTTCGGCAGGACCGAACAGATAGATGGCGAGGTCGAGCGAATGGATGAATAGGTCGGTCAGCGCATTGCCTTCAGGATATGCGCCGAGTCGGTGGTGCAGGTCGTAGCTGATGATGTGCTCGTGTTGCAAGCGACGGTGCAGCATCTGCACGGCAGGAGCGTAGCGTTTCTGCAGTCCAACCACCACGACGGGCGAGTGATGCAGGTGTTGCTGGGAGATGAGATCTTCCAGTTCTTCCAGCGTTTGGCAGGGTGGTTTCTCGATGAAAAGCGACTTGCCGCTCTGAAGCACTTGCCGTGCGATGGAATAATGTGCCGCGGGCGAAGCGGCCACAAAGACTCCGCACACCGATTCATCGGCAAGGATCTCGGTAAGCGAGGTGCAAGCCTGTGTCTGCGGAAAGCGCTGTTGGATGAGTTGTGCCTTAAGTTCGGACGTGACGCAGATGTACTTCAGCCGTACACCCAAGTATTGCAGAATGGGGTAGAGGTTCGTCAGCGAGTGCTGGCCCATGCCCACAAAGGCATAAGAACCAGGGAATGAACGGCGCAGGAAGTGTTCCGTGCGCAGGCGTTTATAGCGGTCGATGAGGTGATGAATCATTTGAACAGGGATGAATAGTTTTGCTTTGGATCGGACGTCCATTGGTAAGTTCCGTAGAAGCGCTTGATGAGCCAACGTGGCAACAGGCGTTCGAGATTGCGCACAAGAATGATGTCGTATTTGCGGTGGAAGTTAATCCAACAGCCGTTGCAGTCGTGTGAGTAACGGCATTGCGTCTGGCAGGCAGACTGTCCGTTGAAGATGTCGTCGAGCGACTGCTCGTGGATGTTGCCCAACACCAAGTCAAGATTTTGGCAGAGCGGCACATTCCCGTTGCTGTGGATGACGAGACTGCTCAAGATGCTCTGACATCGCAGCCGCAGATGACCGCCCCGCCATTGCTCGTAGAGTGCCAGATAGTCGTAGTTTTCTTGCGTCTGGTGAATGTTCTGCGGGATTTGCTTGATGAAATCGTTGGCGGCCAGTAGTTCGCTCGTCGTGTCGAAGAAAGCCATTGTGCCATAGATGCCGATGCGCACGTCGATTTGGTATTTCAAGGCAATATCGACGACCAGCCGCATGTCGTCGAAATTGTTCCACGGTGACAGGCAGAACATGAGCGAGAGCGGCACCTCGTCCTTCAGCGTCTCAACGACTTGAATGACACGGCCGTAGCCGTCGCAGCCTCGCATGTGGCGGTAGGTCTCGCGCCCGCCGTCGAGTGAAAGGTAGAGGTGGCGTGGCTTGTAGCGGCGAACGGCCTCTATCACCCGACGGGGAGCAAGACAATTAGAAAGCAAAGTGAAGTTCGGGTGGTGTTCTTGCAGCCACGCCATGATTTCATCGGCCTCGGGATGCAGGATGAACTCGCCTCCCTCTAGGCCGATGGTGGTGCGACGTGTGACACAGCGACTTGCGACGATGCGTTGGACGTCGGCAAGCGAGAGATGCTCCACGGGCTTTTGCCAGATGTTACAATGTTTGCAACGCGACTGGCAGCGTGTAGTAGCGTAGATCATGAGTTGCGAAAGCCGTTTGTGGCCTGGGCGTAGCAGGTTGTTCACGTAGAGCAAGCCGTTGAAGGCATAGTCTTGAATGCGATACATCATGAATAGAATAGTTGCAGTTTTGAATTTCTATTTCTATAGTCCAAAACTGCAACTGATGACTGCATCGACAGGGCAGAAAAACTTTTTACCACGTGAAGCGGATGCCCACAGGCAAGGAGAACAACAGCGGATGCTCGGTGCGGTAGGTCTCGATGCTGCTACCCGTTGGCAGGAAGTATTGCAAGCTGGGCTCGGCGAAGAGGCCAATGCTGGGCGTCAGGTGATATTGCAAGCCCAGACCGACGGAAGTTGACAACTGCCAAGGCGCATGCAGACTCGTCTGGTCGGTAGCATCCAATTGTCCGTTGACAAAGTAGTGCGAGCTGACCTTGCTACTTACGGGCATTTCTATCGTGAGACCTGCGCTGCCATAGATGCTCCAACAGGAGCCTGTGAAGATCTGATAGATTCCCTTCATCGGCAATCCGATGTATTGGATGCGCTGTCGCTCGCTGATGGTATTGCCATTCGTGCCCATCTCGGCATCGGAAGTCAGGCTGCTGAAGTTGAGCCCCGTCTCCACAGCCCACCGCTTGTCGAGCATGTAGCGCACGGCCAGCGACCAGGTGGCCGGCTGATAGTGGTGGGTGGAACGAACAATCTTGTCCTCGCCTGGCTGGTCGGCATTGTTCAAGGCAATCTTAATCATCGCGGCACGTGCGGCAGGCGAACCTTCATCGGGATGATTGGCCAGGTAGGAGGCATAGTCACTCCAGTTGTCGATGGGTGCTAAGGTTGGTTGCTCGCTGGATATATCTTGTGCCGGCGTATAGACGAATGGCTCGTTCAAGCGGTTTCGCTCGCCATTGGCATAGGCATAGGACAGCTCAGCCGACCAACGGTGGGCGTCGGCACTTGCGAGTTGGCGGGGGAGAACGTCATCGATGGAAGGTAGCGGACGAGAGTCTTTTACGGGCTGTTCGTCGTTCGGAGGATTGCTTGCGCTATCAGCGGGCTCTTCCATTGGAGCGATGGGGCGTAGCGTGTCGGCAGGTTGTGGCACATCAGGTGTCTCTGCTATGAAGTCGAGAATCTGTGTTACGACTGCAGGCGCATATTGTTTGCCGGTGGACGTCGGTTCGATAGTCGGCGTTTGGGCTGGTTTCGCTTTGATTTGTTCGGTCGGTTTCTGTCTTTTTTTCTGCTCGACCACGACAGGCTTTTCAATCTGTTTTTCTTTCTTAAGCAATAGCATAGCCGTGGGAATCAACAGTAGCAACAGCACGACCCAATAGCGCTTCATCATGGCACGCAGCATCTTTTTCGCTCTTGCCAACTGCGACGACGAGGAGTGGGGCTCGATGCCCAGCAGGGAAGCTATCTCCTTGTGCGACATGCCTTCGAAGACCGACAGGCGGAACACACGTCCATAGCCTTCCGGAAGGCGGTCGATCATCTGCATGACGTCTTCCAATGGAATGCCCCTGACGTCTTGCGGCTCCGACGAAAAGTCGCTTTGCACATCGGCTTCTTCAATGGGAACACTCGAAAGAGTGGCGAGATGGGCTTTGTATTTTGATGCCACATTCCTCACGATGGCCAGCATCCAAGCCTCTGCTTTTTGTGGGTCGCGCAGCCGGTCGAACGAGGTGAAGATGATGACGAAGGCATCGTGCAACACGTCGTCGACAGCCTGCTCGTCGCAGATGTAGCGCCGGCACACGCCTCGCATGCGCTGGGCGTATGTCTGATAGAGCGCGCCAAGAGCCTCGGCGTCGCCTTGTTGGCATTGTCTGATGAGCTGTTGTATTTCCATCGTGGACAAAAGGTCTCCATTGATAAAGTCCTGTTGCGACGGAAAAGACTGCATGGCGGTTGTCACTTTTTTGCTTTTTTTCTTTATATATAACGCTGAAAAGCAGGAAAACTGGCATGGGAAGGAGTGAAAAAATACTTATTGGCCCTCACATGTAGGGACGCGGCGTGCCGCGTTCTTGGAGGGGAAAAGCCGAACGATTGGAAGGGGAAAAGCTAAATCCAGTTACGCGACACGTCGCGTCCCTACATTTTCAGGGGACAAATTCTATATAGTTTCCAAATACTTAGCAAAGTGGTATAGAAGAGCGGTGAACTAGTCGCGGCCAAGTATTGCTTTGATATTGCTGGAACAATGGTTTGATGTTGCAGGAAGATAACTTTTGTGTTGCTATAACAATGCTTTGGAGTAGCTGGATGCATGCCCTTATAACCCTAGAGTATTGAGTTCGTTCAGTAAATTAACTTAATTTGTGCGGTAAATTAACTTAATTTGCTCAGTAAATTAACTTAATTTGCTAGGTAAATTAACTTAATTTGCAACATAAAATAACTTAATTTACTGAATAAAATCACTTAATTTATTAAATGGGAGTATTTTTCTTGTATCACGATAGCATTGTTCCAGCATCACGAAAGCAATGTTCCAGTACCACAAAAGCGATGATTTGGACACACGAAAGCCGTGCTCTGCCGACATGAGGCATAGCATTGGGGATGCAAAGAAAAAGGGGTAGGGAGAACTGATTGATGATTCAGAAGTTGCAGGGTTGTTGTCGCGCGTGTCAGAATCAAAGAAAAAAGAAGAAGGGAGGGTGCGAAAGATGCCGTTTTGATGACTTGGTAGCCGATGATTAGTACCAACTCAGCCCGTGTTCCTTGCAGTAGTCGATGGCGGGCTGATAGCCTTGGAAGGTTGATTTGTGGATCCAACGAAGGCCCTTGCGCTCATCCTTCGGCACGCCTGTGCCCGTCATGAGAAACCAGCCGGTAGCAAACTGTGCTTGAGCATCGCCGCCATTGGCCGCTAGCTCATACCAGAACACGCACTCCTGCAGGTTCTTCTCCACGCCGTCGCCGTTCCAATAGGCAGCACCCACATTTTTCTGGCTGAGGATATGACCCTGGAAGGCTGCCTCGCGATACCAAAGGAATGCCCGGTGGTGGTCGGTCTCCACGCCGTTTCCCAGATAGTAGGCATTGGCAACATTTACTTGCGACTGCATGTCGCCCATCTCAGCCGCCTTCATATACCAATGGAAAGCCCGCTCGGCATCCGCTTCCACGCCCTTGCCGTGATAGTAGCACTCGCCGACGTTGAAGCAACCGTAGACGTCGCCCAGTTCAGCTGCCTTCATATACCACTGGAAGGCAATCTCCAGGTCAACCTTCACCCCCGTTCCGCGTTCGTAGCACACCCCCAGGTTGTTCATCGCCCGGGTGTCGCCCTCATAAGCTTTCTCGCGGTAGGCATCAGCCTTGTTCCTTTCCTTCGGCATGCTTGTCCTTTCTTTTTTCTGACTGCAAAGATACGAAAAATTCCTGCAATCACCAAATAACGCCCTTTGCAACTTCAGTTGTCATTTGTTTTTTTGTCCACTCACAGACAGTCATCATCCTCACCGTTTTATTCTGACGTCGATACTCTTAAAAAAAACTCGCAGAAAAGCAAGGAAAGTGGAGTGGGAATGAGAAAAAATGATTATATTTGCAGTCGCAACAATTGAACGTTGAACTTTGAACTGTCGCGAAGCGACACTTGAACCGCGCCGTAGGCGCATTGAACCTTTGAACGTCGCGACAGCGACACTTGAACTTTCAACGCCCGAAGGGCATTAAACTTTGAACCTTAAACGTCGCGAAGCGACAACGATTATGACCGAAGGAAACGTAATGAAGCAATACCAGGTGCCCGTGAAGCGCTATGTGCAGACGATGGACCTGAAGGATGAACCGGCGCTCATAGCCGAGTATCGCAAACGCCACAGCCGTGGCGAAGCCTGGCCCGAGATTCAAGCCGGCATTCGCGAGGTGGGCATTCTGGAAATGGATATCTACATCCTGGGCACCCGTCTGGTGATGATCGTTGAAACACCGCTCGACTTCGACTGGGATTCGGCGATGGCACGTCTTGCCACGCTGCCGCGCCAACAGGAGTGGGAGGAATACATGGCCTGCTTTCAGAACTGCGACCCCACCGCCACTAGCGATGAGAAGTGGCAGATGATGGAGCGCATGTTCCAGCTCTACGAGTAGTTTATGCATGTAGGGACGCGGCGTGCCGCGTTACTGGAGTAGGGATACTCACCCCGATAACTCCATGTCCCTACATCTGTTCATTGTAGCAATCGAAAGACCAGAGTGCAACATTGTTCTCTATGTAGTCTGCTATGTTATTCCAGTCTTTTTCTCCTCTGATGATATGATCATGGTAGCGGGGTTGCCAGGCAAAAGGTATGTTGTTGGCATGTGCCCAGCGTGTAACGGCTGATTTCAGCCCTCCAATGAAGGTGGACAGTAGTGGAGTCCTGTTATGCGATAACGCGGCACGCCGCGTCCCTACACTTAAGAAAACTCTTTCGTCGCAACTGAGCACTCGGCGTGCGGCTTCGCTGTTCTCAATTCTTACTAATGCATGGAAATGGTTGGGCATCACGACAAAGGAAAGTACCTTGATGCCAGGATGATGTCTTTCAGAATCTAAGAGTTCTTCTGAGAGGACTTGTCCAATGCTCGACGGATGCATTTCACCATCATGGATTTCCCCAAAGAAGTGAGTTTTGCTTTTAGTGCATACGGTGATGAAGTAGTCGCCTTCATTGTAATCGGCCCATTTGGCGCGAGGCGTTTTTCTGTATTGCTTGCATGGGTCATTGAGTGATTTTTGTTTCTCCATGGTTCATACTCGCTTTTTCATGTAGGGACGCGACGTGTCGCGTTATTTGATTCGTTTTTCCTCTCCAGTAACGCGACACGTCGCGTCCCTACATTTATTGATATTCCCCCAAGGTAATCTCCTCAACCGTGAGCGAGCGATAGTCGATGTTATAGCCCGTGGGGCCTTCTTCCCAGAGGAAGCCGAGGCGGCCGTCGTGCTGCAGAGTAAAAGTGCTGTAGGCCGACCACTGATGGCTCACCTGCAGACCTTTCTTCCAACGGTAGGCGAATAGGGCGGCACCTTCGTGCTCAGCAAGCAATTCGTGATAATAGAATCCAACGTTTTGGCGGTCGGGGCCGAAGGGCACGCTCTGCAGGGCTATCCACACCTTCTTTTCATCTTTTGTGCGAGTGACGGGCAGCAACATGATCTCTCCGTTGCACGCGTTGCGAATGTCCTTCATGTCGAGAGCTTTCGCCCGCAGATCCCATGAGCCTTCGCCCTTCTCAGCATTCGTGAATGTAAAGATGTTATACAAACGGCCATAGTAGCGCGAACTCAGAATCACGCTTCCGTCAGGCAGCTCCTCGCATTTCGGCTCGTCGCCGTCGCGGGCAGGCGAGTGGTCGGCGTCGCCCAGCAGTTGCCACGTAGCGCCCAGGTCGTCGCTGTATACAACAAAGTTGCCCGAGAGCGTGCAGAGGGCAGCATAAAGGCGGTAGTATTGCCCCACCTTCATGTAGCGGCTCTGATGAATCTTGCCCGAACCCACAAACAAACTCTGCACAGGACCTTCTACCCTGCGGTCGAAAAGCGAATAGATCTGGTCGGTTAGCTCGCGACCTTGGTCCCATGTGCGACCATTATCGTGACTGCGGAAGAGCACTACACGATTTGGGTTCTGCCGAGTGGCACGACTGTAGACGGTCTTGCCACCAACACAGAGCACTACTACCTCCGGACTCTCCCTGTCGGCCACGATGGCACAGTCGCCAAAGGCATAGCGCCACGCCGTCTGCGGATTCTTCACATCGTCTTCGTTGCCGGTCCCGTCAGCCAGGATTCGCTCCGTGCCCCACGTGAGGCCATTGTCCTCGCTCAGCCGGTAGTGCAGGTCGACAGCCCCATAGCCGATGTCACCGCCACAGTAGCGGTAGTCGGCAACGGCAATCAATGTTCCGTCGCTGCACGTGGCGATGGCAGGAATGCGATAGGGCACCCGTCCTTCAATCGTCTCAAACAGCCGCTGGGCGCCAGCGGTTTGTGCATGGCTGCTCACCGTAGTAAGTGCCAAAAACAGGATGGCCAATAGTTTTTTCATGTTGAAATGATTTGTTCGTAGGTTGGTATTTCGGTCATAAACTCGTAAGTGCCCTGCTCATAGTTCATGCGGCAGCAATAATGGTCCAGCCCATTCGAGACAATGAGGAAATCTACGTGCAATAGCAGGTTATAAGCCGACACTTGCTCCATCACCTTCTGCGTCAGTTGAATGGTTGGTGCCTTGTACTCCACAATCATGCGAGGTTTCAATTCGCGGTCGTAGGCAACGGTGTCGGCGCGAAGCGTCTTTCCTCCCACCGTCAGTCTCACTTCGTTGGCCAGCAGCGTCTGCGGATAGCCCTTTTCGTCGATGAGGAAGTGCACGAAGTGCTGCCGCACCCACTCCTCAGGCGTCAGCGCCACATAGCGTCGGCGCAGCACGTCGAAGATGGTCGGCCGCTCTTGTGTTCCGCCCAGTCGGACAGAGTAGGGGGGAAGGTTCAGTTCTGCCATATTTTTGGCAAAGGTACGAATAAGTGAGCGAAAAGCAAAGCAAAAACCAAAGTTTTTGATTCCTTTTCCGAACGAAAGTACCTTCGGCGATAGCCAAAGGCGAATAAAGGAGAGAAAAACCAAATGTATTTGAGTTTTTCTAAGCAAAAGTACCTTGACCGTAGTCAACGATACGAATAAGTGAGCAAAATGCAATAGAATCTCCAATCTTTTCTTTTCGTCCTCCACATTTTTCCTCCTATTCCCTTCCCCTTTCCAATCTTTTTCAGTACCTTTGCACAAGTATAAACATCGCGGGAAGGAAAAAACGCGCGCCGGAACGGGTTGTGATTTGCTAAAAAATTAGTATCTTTGCACAAGCATAAACATCCTCACCCGCTGACCTTCCTTGCCACGGCGAGTTGTGATTTGCTAAAAAATTAGTATCTTTGCACAAGCATAAACATCTAGTCGGGGAACGATATCATCACACCGATGTTGTGATTTGCTAAAAAATTAGTATCTTTGCACAAGCATAAACATCAATCTTTGCAGAAAAGGCTTCAGGCAAGTGGTTGTGATTTGCTAAAAAATTAGTATCTTTGCACAAGCATAAACATCAAGACTTTTGGATGTCAGCGCGGAACTCTGTTGTGATTTGCTAAAAAATTAGTATCTTTGCACAAGCATAAACATCCCACCCAAGCCACCAAGCCCACCCAAGCCAGTTGTGATTTGCTAAAAAATTAGTATCTTTGCACAAGCATAAACATCCAACGGCAATACATAATACATAACCATAAAGTTGTGATTTGCTAAAAAATTAGTATCTTTGCACAAGCATAAACATCTAGGAGGACAAATTCAATGGCTGATTACAGTTGTGATTTGCTAAAAAATTAGTATCTTTGCACAAGCATAAACATCGAACATTCGCGTGCCGCCCGACTGAGGGTTGTTGTGATTTGCTAAAAAATTAGTATCTTTGCACAAGCATAAACATCCATCAGGGCGGGGGCGCATGCCCAAGGGGGGTTGTGATTTGCTAAAAAATTAGTATCTTTGCACAAGCATAAACATCCCCGACGGCAGCGGCAACTACACTGCATCGGTTGTGATTTGCTAAAAAATTAGTATCTTTGCACAAGCATAAACATCCCGACGACATCAATGAGTTTCTAATCAACTGTTGTGATTTGCTAAAAAATTAGTATCTTTGCACAAGCATAAACATCCGTATTCGGCATGCCCGAACTTACCGCCGGTTGTGATTTGCTAAAAAATTAGTATCTTTGCCCAAGCATAAACATCAGAATTAGGAACTGCAGTAGAAACTAAATTGTTGTGATTTGCTAAAAAATTAGTATCTTTGCACAAGCATAAACATCAGGGCGCGGCCAGTGTGTGTCTGACCGTCTGTTGTGATTTGCTAAAAAATTAGTATCTTTGCACAAGCATAAACATCCAGAAGCACTTGAACACGTTGCCCTTAGGAGTTGTGATTTGCTAAAAAATTAGTATCTTTGCACAAGCATAAACATCTGAGTGTCCGCTGAGCTTCAGCAGCTGCCGGTTGTGATTTGCTAAAAAATTAGTATCTTTGCACAAGCATAAACATCCGTAACGCCATCGTGAACAGCATCAAGTTCGTTGTGATTTGCTAAAAAATTAGTATCTTTGCACAAGCATAAACATCGGGTGGCACATAATAGAAGCATCTGGGCAAGTTGTGATTTGCTAAAAAATTAGTATCTTTGCACAAGCATAAACATCCACTCCTGGCGCAACGTTGACCGGTCACATGTTGTGATTTGCTAAAAAATTAGTATCTTTGCACAAGCATAAACATCGAATAAGCGTGAGCAGAAAGATGACAACGGGTTGTGATTTGCTAAAAAATTAGTATCTTTGCACAAGCATAAACATCCCGTTAGTGCTGCCTTTACGGCATTAAGCGTTGTGATTTGCTAAAAAATTAGTATCTTTGCACAAGCATAAACATCTTATCAACAGATGTACTCCATCACACGACTGTTGTGATTTGCTAAAAAATTAGTATCTTTGCACAAGCATAAACATCGAAACGGCCATACGTCTCGAAGCCAACCTCGTTGTGATTTGCTAAAAAATTAGTATCTTTGCACAAGCATAAACATCCGAACATCAAGCGTTTTGTGACGTTCGATGGTTGTGATTTGCTAAAAAATTAGTATCTTTGCACAAGCATAAACATCCAGAGGCACACGTTATCCGTTCGACGCACCGTTGTGATTTGCTAAAAAATTAGTATCTTTGCACAAGCATAAACATCACCTCTTTTGTCCTGATCTTCGAGAAGCCCGTTGTGATTTGCTAAAAAATTAGTATCTTTGCACAAGCATAAACATCTTTGGCGAAATTGTCAAAAGCATGTGACAGGTTGTGATTTGCTAAAAAATTAGTATCTTTGCACAAGCATAAACATCGCAGTCTGCATAGGTCTCATACGTGTAAATGTTGTGATTTGCTAAAAAATTAGTATCTTTGCACAAGCATAAACATCAGCTGGGCAAACGGCAAGGCTCAGAAGTGTGTTGTGATTTGCTAAAAAATTAGTATCTTTGCACAAGCATAAACATCCTTCACTCTTAACTCTTCACTTCCAAAGTTGTTGTGATTTGCTAAAAAATTAGTATCTTTGCACAAGCATAAACATCTCGATGTGCATAATAGTCTGATTATCAAGATTTTACATTGGGGTTTAGAAAAGAAAAAAAAGAAGCAAAGAAAAGTGAGATTCCGTCCAACTGGATGGAATCTCACTTTTAGAATAGCTCTAATTGTTGGCCAGGCGCGTTTGGCTGTTGAGGTTTGTTGCCGAAAAACAGTTCGATGTTCCCAAATTGCTTATCGGTAATACAAAGAATACCAACTTTTCCAAATTCGGGTAAGAAAGACTTAACCCGTTTTCTGTGAACTTCGGCATTTTCCATACTGGCACAATGACGAATATAGATGGAGAATTGAAACATCGTGAACCCATCCTTGATGAGTCGCTTACGGAATAGTGTGTACTCACGAATGTCTTTCTTCGTTTCCGTGGGCAGGTCGAAAAGTACTAACAGCCACATGACTCTGTATTCACTAAGACGGTTGCTCATGGAAGTTACAGTTCCGGGTAGGCTATTTTGCGAAGTTCTCCGCTGAAGCATTTGTATAGTGATGCGGTAGTTTGTGAAACACCAACCATGAGAGGACTGCGTTTCCCACCAATGACTACGTCGAGTGTGGGGATTGCTAGCAGTTCAGACTTGATGTCCTTGCTGATTTCAATGTCATCGCCGTATTGCTCAACGATGTTGTAGACTAGTTGATCGACGTATGGCCGGTAGGGTTCCATGATGTCGTCGGCTAAACAATAGGCATTGTAGCGGTTGTGATGATGAATACCCAGTGTTGGTAGAAGCCCACTGGCCACAAGCGAACGTGCTACAACAGCTCGAAGGATGGCATAGCCATAGTTTAAGAGATTGTTTGGAGGGATGCCTTCACGATCCCTTATGAATCCTTCTATTCTGCCAAATAGTCCTTTCCAATAATAGACGGCTGCGCGTGCTTCGAGATTGTCGGGGTCGCCGCTCCTCACTTCGTTGGCCCATACCTGCATACACTTGACTTCAGCATTAGAACAAAGGGTGAGAACCTTGGCTTGATTCCTGATTTTATATTGAATGGTTTGTTGCCACAGTTGCTTGCGCAATGGAAGGGAGGCATTGATTTGGTCTCGGAACCGCTCATTTTGCGTGGTGTTTCCGCTTAGAGGAAGCAATAAACCAGTCGGCATAGAACGAGAATTACAGGTTATGACTGCACAATTGTTTTCTAGCAGAGCTTCCATTGCTCCGCTTGTAATAGTTATTTGTTTATGGTCAAGGACAACTACTCCGATGTCTTCAACGGGGCGTGTTATCTCTCCCTGCTTCTTTACCAATTCTGGAAGGCCTTGAGCGTTGACTATCTCTGGCAGTTTGATGACCAGCTGCGCATCTTTCAACGATAGATATGCAGGATTACTGAAACAAAGAGTTTTTTTGATCATATGCTAATACTCACCAACAGCAACAATGATTCCAATGTGATTGACTCGGACTTTGACAATGCTCTCAAGTTCCTTGATACTTCTTATTCTTTTCCATGTGACATCTCTTAGCACATTATCTGATTCCACATTCGTTTCCAAGTGATGGCGGAAAACATAGTCTCCTGTTGTAAACTTTTGAACACGATAGAGATTAGGACTTACGAGCGGCATGTTCTTTTCGTCGAGCAGGTCAATTTCTTGGGGATTGAAGCCTGTTTTTGGATTAGGAAATACAAAGTATTCGTTTTGTTTCATAGAGAAGAGGAACTTCCATCCTTCATCACTGTTGTAGTCTTTATCAACAATGGGATAACCCATAATTGCTCTGGTTGTTGCTTCATAGAAAGAAACGACATGTTCCTGAAGGTTTCCTGCTGCATCTCTGAATACCGCAACATGATGATTGTTAGCAGTGTTGACATAATCATTGGGAATGGTATTGCCATTCGCATCTTTAATGCTATTGCCTCTTACATCTCTTTTTATTCTGATGGGTTCTCCATTGGCAATGCCTCTGATTTTCACTCTCTTGACGGCAATTCCCTTTTCCTGATTCAGCCAAATTGGGTTCTCGTCGAGATTTGCGAAAGCTTTTGCTGCATCACCGTTGAATTCGTCCAGTCGTGCTTGAAGGCGTTCGCGTATCTTCTTATCAATGACTTTGTCAATCTTCAGGTCTTTATCGACGGCTTTCTTAATAGTGAATACGTCGACAATGCGATAGAGTTTTACTTTCGTGGGCACACAATGCGAGTGGTCCTCGTTAAGCCAAAGTGGATTCTTCTCAAGGGAGTTTTTGCCTGTAAAGGCTTTCTTGGGTTCGTTGTTGAATTCTGAAAGCCGTTTCAGCAAGGCATTGCGATATTTCAGATTGCATACCCGCAAAATGGTTTCCTCGCTAAACTTACCGTCTACCTTTCTATATTCCGCTTCATAGTTTTTAATCTTGCCGTAAACGGTCTCGTTGTGAAGGGCACCACGCGGAGTGAGTTGAACTTTCTCCTGATGGCCATTCTTTTTCTTTGCCCTGTTGATGTTCTTGGTCACCACTTTGTTCTTTGCTTTAATAGACACCAAGATGCTTTCGAGGTGTTTACGGGCCTCAGCTCTGAACTCATCGAGGGGCATTGGGGCATTGAAGACTAGTTTGTGTCCTTTCTCGTCTCGATGGAGTTCCTTCTGCTCGATGCCGTAGATGCTGCTGCCCTTATCGCTTCTTGCATTTAGATTGCTGAGATATTGAACGATGCTGCGTTTGGTGAAGGCAATCGTGAGTGCGTCCATTGCGTGATGTCGATGGTCGTTGCGCTTTGTCCAGTCTTTAATGTGCCTCACCACGTTGCCGTTTTTGTCAGTATATGACTCGGTCAATCCTAATGCAGCGTACTTATTCCAGTTCAATTCTTGCATCAGATTTACTAGTTGCCAGTCTTCACGCAGGCGACTAGTCACGGTTCCTGTCGTAGTTACAACGAATGGGACAATTCCCTCCAATATCTCACGAGCCTTTTTTGCGATGTATTGTGAATCACGCAAATCACGTTCGAGGAAATTGGCAGGGATGTCGGCTTCCTTCATGAGCAACTTGTTTCGCTTCGTGCGGGAAATCGCCTTGTGTGCATATAGTTCCTCAACTCTGCTTTCGTATTCTGCAACGCCCTGTTCATCGTATTTTCCTGAGACGAAATCAATGGCGGTCATGTTGCCTTTTTCAATATTGACATCGCGCACTTCCAGCGTTTTGTTTGAGAACGAATCGTCGAAAAGACGGGCTTTTGGTATGATATGCTCAATGTCGAAACGTTTGCTGAATAGCTCTTCTCGGGGTATGTAAGTGTTGGAATATGGAGTCTTGAATCCAATTGGCTTCAGTTCCAGATAGAGCCGATAGCGCAGGATGTCGTTTTTCGTGACATGCTGAATGCCAAATTCAGTTTCAAGCTCTTTCCTGTATTTCTCGCTGTCAGCCGTGGTCTTCCTAATGGCTTCGTCGAGGAGCGCCCTTTCTTCTTGGCTCTTTTTGAGTTCGCGTGCCAGTTCGATTCGGATTTCATCTGGTTTGCCGTAAGTGTCGATGATTTCGTTGACGACGTTGATCATCTGATTGAGAATCTTTTCAACAATAGGATTACGCAGGCTGTTGCGTTTCAGAATGTCAAGGTGGTCCTTGTATGCCTTTGCATCGAGTTCCTGCTTTGTCATCGACCTAGCGGAATGACGATAACCTGCCATCTCGCATGCCTTGCTATACTCGTAGCCATCCATCATGTGTGGTAGAATATTGCGAATGGCCTTTGCACTTAGACTACAATAGTCGAGAGGAAGAGTGATACTCGCCAATATGGCCGCATATTCTTTCTCAAAACCGCATATTTCCCCAATCTTTTTGATTAAGGCTTCATTGCCAGTTGTGGAATTGTCACCGGCATAAGAGTAGAGCAGATGCCATAGACGATAGTATGGTTGCTGTTCGAAATCCTTACCATTAAGAAGAGAATTGAATGTAAGGAAGTCGGTACGATAGCCTAATCCCTGAAATATTTCGGTAATAAGTGCAAGAATGTCATCGGCTTTCATCTTGGAGAAATCATATTCACCATTTCCGGTAAAGCTGATAATATCCTGGTATGCCTTGATGAAAGCAGCATTGGTCCGATTTCCTTCTACCTCTTTATAATTAAGGTCAAGGCTCTGTGGATTGTCGAATAGGAGTTTTAAGATTTCTTTCTTGTTCATCTTATCCTTGACAGATAATTCCTTGAAAAGTTTTTCTTTTTCTTCTTGTTCGAGAAACCTTCGTAGAGAACCCATTTCGGCACTACCAAACAGCGACGCTTGTGATTGTTCTTTGGCCTTTTTGGGTTTATGTTCTGCAACTGAAACTTCAAGATTGTTCAGTACTTGCCATATTTTAAAGTCTTGGAATAGGGGAGAGGACTTGGGACAAACCTTGCAGCCTATGAAGATTACCTTTTTCTTTCCATCGATTACGACTTCTTTTTCTTGATGCTCCAGTTCGCAATAGCTGACAAGATTCTTGCAACTTTTTAGATTGCGCTGATAGAAGATGACAATGTCGCGAATATCTTTCTTTAACTCAGGGGTGAGCTCGTGATGGAATTGTGCCTGTTTTTCCCAGATGGTCTCAAATTCATCGAGATAGTCCTGCCGATAGAATATGATGTTCTTAAGACTTGTATGCGGATTTAGCTCAAGGCTCTTCATGAGATACTGGCCAACGGTTAAATGGTTGAAGTAGAGTTCTTTGCTTCGGTCGCTAATCATTGCTAAACGCTTACTCGAATTATTGATGGCCCCATTTATATCAGCAAGCACATAAGCAACTTCTTCAATGTCAAGTTGCTTTGAAAGAGCTTCGGTACGCCAACGCAACGCCTGGGCATATGCCTCCTTCCCACTGTTCTTGGTGGTGGAAATGCTTTTTATGGAATAGAATGTCCCAGAGGTTTGTGTTTTGTTGAGGCCTGTAACAGTCTTCTTGAATTCTTGTGAAAGAATGGCAGGGTAGAACTTTGATTGGACGTCCCAAATCTTGTCGAACTCCGCTTGTAGATCGGATCGATAAAAAGCGGGTCTGTTCTTTTTACCTTGTTGATATAATTCAAGTAGTAGCTGGCCAGGTGTGATATCTTCTTGGTAGAGTTTCTTGGCGATTTCCATGCCGTCGACGAGTTCGCCTTCTTCTGTTTCCTTGATTTTCCTACTGCTCTTGTAGCCTCGTTTTTTGTTGATCATGAGTAGAACACGAGCGAAGTCTTCGAGGGAGATTTCTTCTTCAACAGCTTTGGCGCGTGCTTTGTAAGTGTTGAACGTAGATTTGTTGCCCAACTCAAAAAGGGGAGTGTCCTCGCTAATGATACCATTTTCAATAAGGCATTCAATAAGATTCTTTCTGCGCAGTTTGTATCGCTGGAGATTGCGATGCATGCTACGTTTCATTCTTCTGTCTGCATTGGTGGTGATTGATTTTCCTTTCTCAAAGTTAGCTTTTTCGTCAACGGTTAGTGGGTTTACACGTACTCCAAGGCGAACAATAGACGATTGTTCGTTGTCACTTTCTTTTTCATTAACAAGTGCCCACCCTATGCTTGTCGTTCCTAAGTCTAAACCTAATATTCTTTTCATTGTTTATGGTCTTTTATGGTTTTTATGTGACAAAAGTACAAAAAAGATACGAATTATTTTGCTTTTTCACGGAAAAAATGTATCTTTGCAGCACTAATTTTTAGCAAATCACAATAAGGATTATTCCGTTGTGAAAACATTAGGTCCTGGTCCATCGTCCTTCAACGGTGGACTTTTTTATGGTCTATTTCCAAATAATGTCTAATACCTTTATCTATTTTTTGTTGGAACGAAATACCGAGAAAACAAAGAAAACCTAAAAAAGTTGGCGGTAAAGGTCGATAGGATAAGAAAAAGTTGTATCTTTGTAGTCAGTAAATGGAAAAGCCTATGGAAATAACGAAAGAACAAACGGCTCGCATCCAGCAAATGGAGCAGTACTTAGACCACGCTTCAGCAGCGGTGATGGAATTGTCGGCAGCTCTCGACAAATATCAGGAGGCACAAGAAGCACTCTCGGCACTCAACGTCTACTATGGCAGTGAGGAATGGAGGCAGGATTTTACCGCCGATGAGGCAGGTCTGCTGCCACGCGATCTGAAGCGGGGCGTGCTCTCGGAGGATGGCATCTGGAATGTACTCGCCGACAGTCACGAACTCGATGTCCGCCTCTCAGAGATGGTTACGGAGGTGTTGCGCAGGGGCTAGCATCATTTCTGCATCACTAAGCTATTAAGCAACAATTTTCAATAACTATGGTAAAGAAAAAGACTCCCGGTTCTTTGGACAAGAATGATCAATTGGATTCTTTGTTGGCCACCGAAGATCTCATGAATTTCCTTAGGAATGAGTTCGGTGAGAGGGTGAAGAATGAGTATTTGTTACATTCAGAAGATGGTGAAGATGATGAAGAGTACTCGGCAATCGATGAGGAAGCGTATTTATCTGGCATACAACTTCCTAAGTGCAAGTTTATCGGCAAGCCCAAGCGCGAGTACCATATTCGCATTAAGCTGAATCAGGCTCCCGTCAACATTTGGCGTGAGCTTGTAGTACCTTCGAATATCACATTGGAACTGTTGGCATATGTGTTGATTAAAGCCATGGGGTGGAGGCATGAACACCTGTATCAGTTTGTCTCGAAGAGTAATGTTCATTATTTAAATTCTCGTGAACTTAAGCAACGGGCTAATGGATTTATGGCTTTCTTCTCTCGTGTTCAGTATGAGAACAGTGATAAAACGTCTCTGGAAATGGTGCTACAGCCAAAAGGCGAGCGGATGATGTTTCAATATGATTTCGGCGATTCATGGGATCATGACATGTGGGTGAAGGGTGCGCGTGACTATGCTCTTGATGAGGAACCCGAGATTAAACTGTTGAAGGCTCATGGGGAGTGCCCGCCAGAAGATTGTGGTGGAGTATGGGGGTATGCATTCTTGCTCGATTTGAATAAGAAGAAACGTAAGTCGGCAGAAGACAAGGATCGTTTGGAATGGTATGACATTCCTAAAGACTTCGACCCTGAAGATTGTGATTTAGAGTGGCTTCAGGATGATGTTGAGGAGTTGTGGCTCAGAATTAAAGAAGAGATGAATCGTAAATAAGGCTTCCCTGTTGCTGCCATTTGCTTATAAGGCTTTTTTATAAGTCCAAACAGACAAAAGAGAAGGCCGATGTTCATACCTGATAATTTATTTTTGTTGCAATTCTGCCACTGCTGCAAGAGTCGTTGATAATCAATGTGTTACGAATGGCAGCAATGTGGCAGATATGGCAGCAAATTCCGATTTTAACAGAAAATTAACACAAAAACAGCTTGTGAACGGACAAATTATCTGATAAATCTGCAACAAAAATAAGTTTTAACCAAAGTTATCCTAACTCACCACAAAGACCAATTTAGACAATCAAAATCGTTAAACGACAATGGTAGCGGTGTTACCGAAATGGGGTAGAGTCGCTACCGCATGTCGGTAATGTTACTACCGCAATAGGGTAGAGCCACTACCGCAATAGGGTAGAGCCACTACCGCATGTCGGTAGCTTCACTACCACATAGCGGTAACGACACTACCACATGCTGGTAACGGCATTACCACATAGCGGTAACGACGTTACCAGATTGCGGTAAGGAATCTGGTAATGTAGTTTAACGATTATGGTTGACTACTTTCAGCCTTATTTGCGATAGGGGTTGACCCGGTTAATACTTATTTTTAATTTACGTTGACTCGTCTTTACGTTAGTAATAATTTTGGTTTACATAAATATTTCGAAAGAAGGGCGCGGAGGCTGGACAGCTGTCAGTTATGAGCAAGATAGGCATAGGGGATGTCGTCGCAGAGCATGGAGCAGCCAACGGAGGGCGTTGTTTCGACGGGTTCCGGCTTCTGTTCGTTTTGAGCTACCACTGTCTTTATTGCCTTTGGTTCGGCATCGCACACGATGACACGGGTCTGGTAGACGGTGTCGTGGACGACTTCGCGCAGGAGAATGGTGTCGGGGGGTGAGGATGGGACTGCAGAGAGTGTGCTTTCGGTAGAGGGGACTACGGCGAGGGAATTGCCGGAGGGTAGGGCGCTTTTCATGCCAAAGCCGGCGAGGAAACCGAGAAGGCAGGCGGCGGTAGCCCACCAATAATGCCGTTTTGCAGAGTGATGCGTACTGGTGTGTGGGTTGTTGGCAGACTGCTGACCTAACGCGGCACGTCGCGTCCCTACATGGTTAGTGTTTGGGGCGATGCCGATTAGCTGGTCGAGGTCCTTGGCTGAAATCTGCGCATTCTCCTCGTCGTGCAGCTCGCGAGCAGCGTCAATAATATCCTCAAGAGTAATGTCTTGGACTCCTTGCGCTCGGCGCGAAGCGACGCTTTCGGAACGAAGTGGAGAAAGAACTTCATGGACTCCTTGAACTCCTTTAACTTCTTTATTCTTCATATTCCTTCAGTTTTTTACGGATGATGGTTATGGTTTTGTGTAGGCGCGACTTTACGGTGCCTTCGGGTATTTCGAGAATCTGCACCATCTGCGGCACGGTGAGCTCTTCCTCATAGCGCAGCGAGAACAGCAGACGGAGTGGGGGCGGCAGTTCGTCGAGCACTTGGCGAAGGGCTGTGAGCAACGTCTGGCGGTCGAGGCGCAGTTCCACGTCGGTGGTCTCCAGCGGTTGGCGGTCGAGCGTGGCGAGGTAACTGGATTCATAGGCTTGGCGGCGGTAGCGGTTGCGCAGGAGGTTGTAGGCGATGGTGAAGAGGTAGGGGAGTGCTGCTGAAGAAATCTCATGAGCGTCAGCCTCCAGGGCACGCAGGAAGACTTCGTGCGTGGCATCGGCAGCCGCCTGTGTGTCGTGGTTGAGTTGGCGCAGGAAGAAGCCGTAGAGGCGACGGGCGTAGCGCTGATAGAGAGCCCCATACTCCGTGTTTTTTACTTCTTCCATGAGATTTTCGTCTGTTCGTTGCTGGTAGTGATGGTTTTTGTGGTCACAGTTTTGTTGCCGCCTTCGTCAACGGATTCCTCCACGGTGCTGCCTTCGTTGATGCTATCGATGAAGTCGTCGATGCTGACGCCTTCGGGCAGGTTGCCGAACTGCCATGTGCGCGTGGCACCGTCATCGTAGACGTCGGTGCGCTTCTTGCCGTCAGGGCTATAGATGTGCTTCATGGTCTGGGTTTCGCCCGAAGCATTTTTGCGGGTGGTAATTTTCACGCGGTTACCGTCGGCATCGGTGTCTTCCTCCACGGTCACGCTAGTCATCTTGTCCTCCTTGCTCGGATCCTTCTCGCTAAAGAAAGCCAGTCGCGGCAACTTCAGCGTGGGCGGGATGTCTTCCTCGGCGGCGTCGGTGTCGGTGTTCTGCTTCAGGATACGCTGGATGAGGTGAGCCAGGCGGTCGTAGCCCTCGCGATCGTTCTTTTCATACCATGGCAACTGGTCCTGTAGGAGCATGACGTAGTTTAGCGCGAGGTAGGTCTGGTCGTCGTTCCACCGCTGCCCCTGCACGTCGTGGTCGGACTCGAAGGAGTAGAGCAGGTACTCCAGGAGGTAGCGCTTGTCGATGTTCTGACGCTTCACTTTGAAGTTGTCGTAGGGCGTGGGGGAGTAGCGCATCGTTAGCCCCTCGTTGTAGAGGCAGGCCTTGAGGTCGTTGGTGAGCCAGTGCTCGGCCATGAAGGCGATGCTGTTGGCCGAGAAATAGACGGGCCGGGAACTGTTGTCGCAGAGCCATTGCACGCTCAGGCGGTTCCACACCCCATTGGAACGGATCCACTTGTCGTAGTCGGGCTCGGCGATGCCCAGTTGGCTGAAGCATGCGGCGTTGTAGATGGGGTCGTGGCAGAAGTTCTGGTCGTAGAGCACCTTGTCGCGATGTTGCCGCAGGACGTACTGGATGACGAGTTTCGGGATGATGTCGCCTTCGTGGGTGCCGATGTAGACGGCGTTCTGCTCCATACCCTGTAGTTCGTTGAAGTGGTATTGCAGCACGTAGGACGGGCACATGTCGCGGTCGAAGTAGATGTTGAGCAGATGCTCCAGGCTTGTCGTGTCACCCGTCTGGTAGAGTGTGCCGATGAGCAGTTGCAGGTCGGAGGCGCGGGCATCATCGGGCAGGCGTTCGAGGGCTTTGACGGCATATTTGTGCATGTGGGCGCGGATGTGTTCATGACTGCCCACCATGTTGAATTGTTCCTGCAGGGCAATGATGTCGTAGGTGTAGGTGTAGGGAATGCCGCGGGCCAGCCGCTCCATAAGGTCGGTCTGCCGGGCCAGCTCCTGTTTCGTGCGGCCACCAGGGGCGTTGAACGAGCGCAAGTAGTAAGCCTCGTAGACCTCGTAGAAGTTGCGCCAGGCGGCCTCGTCGGTAGGATGTTGGTCGACGTATTTGTCCCATTGGTGGAATAGGCGCGTGATTAGGGCCGTGTCGCAGTGGAGCAGGACAGGGTAGTAGAGTTGCTCACCAGCCTCTAAGGAAGTCGGCGAGAAATCCTTGTTGAGCATCAGCGTGCCGGGGGCGGGATTATTCTCCGGAGCCGTGGTCTTCTGCATGCCAGTCTCGAGTTTCTTCTCCTGAGCCGCAACAGTCAGCAGTAGGGCAGAGACGAGGGCGAAGGTAGTCAGTATTCGTTTCATCATTGTTCGTTCGTTTTTTTGTTGTGAAATCCATTATTGGTTTTGATTGGCGCGAAGGGCGGTGCTTGTCATGACGTCATCTTTTCGTTTCGCTTTTCAATAATGCAAACACTTGAAACGCAGATTCGTTCGCAAAAATATGGATTTTTTTTGTTTTCTGCATGCAATTGAGCGAACTTAACAAGTTTTTTTTGTAATATTGGCTTCGCCGAACTTACTTTCGCTCGGAAAAATACAAATATATTTGGTTTTTCGCTCGCTTATTCGTAATTTTGCACGATAAACATATCTGAACAACCTATGGCAGGAAAGAATCTTGGACCGACGTTCGAGGCAATCATGCGTGATCTGGAGGCGCGGAAGTTCTCACCTATTTATATATTAATGGGGGAGGAACCGTACTATATTGACAAGATTTCGGACTTTGTTGCTGAAAATGCGCTGGATGAGTCAGAGCGCGATTTCAACCAGACTATCATTTTTGGAGCAGATACCACGGCGGCACAGGTGGCCGACATGGCGCGTCGTTACCCAATGATGGCCGAACGGCAGGTCGTCATCGTGAAGGAGGCACAGAATCTGCGTTCGATGGAAGCATTGGCAAAGTATGCTGAGAAGCCAACACCGACCACTCTCTTGGTGTTGTGCCACAAAAATGGACTACTCGACAAGCGTAAGAAAGCAAACAGCTCGCTGATTTCATTGACAGAGAAAAATGGGGGAGTGGTGTTCGAAAGCAAAAAGAAGACGGATCGCGAGCTGCCTGGTTTCATAGAAAGTTATCTGCAATCGAAAAATGTCAGCATCGACTACAAGGCAACCCAGATGATTGCCGACCACATCGGTGCCGACCTGAGCCGACTCACATCGGAACTCGACAAGGTACTCATTTCACTGACAGGAGAGGGCAGAAGGATTACTCCCGAAATCGTTGAGAAGGAGATAGGAGTGAGCAAGGAATTTAATGGCTTCGAACTCCGGTCGGCCATCGTCAACAGAGATGTCTACAAGGCAAATCAGATTGTGAAATATTTTGACAACAATCAAAAGGCAGGTTCTCTCTATTCGATTCTCCCGATGCTCTTCAATTATTTCCAAAATCTCATGATTGCATTTTATGCGCCCAACAAGACGAACGAAAATGCCGTTGCGCAGCATCTGGATCTCAGATCTGGATGGGCGGCAAGAGACTACATAACGGGCATGAGAAACTACAGCGGAATGAAAACGATGCAGATCATTTCAAAAATGAGAGAGATTGATGCGCGCGGAAAAGGCTTCGAAAATCCAAATACGGGCCAGGGAGAGCTCATGAAAGAGCTGATTTTTTTCATTTTGCATTGAAAATTTGAGTGTTTTTACTCAAAAAATGCCGCTATTTTTTCTAGAATGAGTGCTCCCGAGGAGCACTTTTTTTGGCCTCAAACCCAATGAAATCAGGCACTTGTGGCCATTTTACCCCTCTCATTTTGGGCCCTTTTTTCAACTGATTGAACCGTTGTTCAGAATTCTTCGAAAATGGCGATTATTTGAAAAAATGGGAAAAGCACGATTTAGTCTTCACGTTTATTTTGATTTAATCCTTTGAAATTTCGAATATTAAATAATTCGAACATTTAAATAATTGGCGTTTTGTAAATATGTATTTAAGTTTATTGTTTCGTATTTGAATCTTTGATATTTGCGTTTTAAAACTTGAATTTATGGATTCAGAATCATGAACACATATTTATGCATCCCGTTTTGATAACTTATAACCTATTGATAACCAGTGTTTTATCCAAAATTCATTTAATTTGATAGGGAATTTTTCAGATTACTCGCCCCTTTGGGAGTGCATAAAAGGTCGTTTTACATGATTAAATGCTCAAATACGACTATGAAACTCAGCACTTTACAAATTTTGACTCACGTTTTTACTCGATTCTATTTAGACTCTTGAAATTTACATTCGTGTTTTTATATCAAAAATCAACATTTCTTGCGTTTATGATTTAATAATTTAAAATCGAAAATTTAAAGTATCTATCTCTAAAATTCTTCTTTAAAAAGTTGCACGTTTCAAAAATTTGCTTTACCTTTGTAAACCGAAAACAATTTCCCTATTTTGAGTCCAAAAATGGACTTGCTTAGAAAAATGACATAATTTTCGAGAAGATGAAAGATAGAATAAGACGCATTATGGAGAGTCAGCACATGACCCAACAGGTCTTTGCTCAGTTCATAAAAATCTCCCCCGCTACCCTTAGCGGAATTTTCAATGGACGTACTAACCCATCGCTTAATATTGTCGAAGCGATCAAGAACAGTTTGCCCAGCATTTCTACTGACTGGTTGCTCTTCGGCAATGGTCCCATGTATATAGATGTGTCGAAAGGTGAAAGTGTAGCATCGGCTGGTGGTTCTGCTGATTCGAAAGAAGCGCTGCTTGATTTTGAGACGCCCTCTACTGCCCCATCGATTGCCTCTCAGGCAGGTGGTTTTGTACAGGGTGTTAATTCTACACCCAAAAACATAGAGCAATACGTTGTGAAAAATATTGACAAACCACAACGTAAGATAACTGAGATTCGCATCTTCTTTGATGACCAAACATGGGAAACGTTCCTGCCCAAGAAGTAACTCTCGCAGGTGTCGTTTTCCACTCAATTTTTTCTTTGTTTTAACAATCATCCGTCAGTAGGTTCGACATTTCTCATTCGGTATTTAATCGCCGTCAGATGATGTCGAACCTACTGCTTTTTTCTGCTATTTACTCTTCAGCAAAAAAAGAAGTCGATTTCTTTTTGTTTACTTACTCGATTTTTTGTAACTTTGCAACACGATACCTTATCAGAGTGATTTGTTTATGAAGAAATATTGTTTGGATCTGACTGTAAGTGCCGTTGAGCAGGTTCATGCTCGCTATGTGCTTATTCGCCTGACCAGTGATGAGCGGTTGCCAGAGATGGAGCCAGGTCAGTTTGTGGAAGTTCGTGTCGACGACAGTCCTACAACATTCTTGCGCCGTCCCTTATCGATTCATTTTGTCGACCGCGAGCATAATGAGTTGTGGCTGTTGGTGGCAGCCATTGGCGACGGAACACGTCGATTGGCAAAGCTTCATGCCGGCGATATCTTGAATTGTGTGTTGCCGTTGGGCCGAAGTTTTGGTGTTCCCAAGGCTGGAGAACGCAGATTCTTGCTCGTTGGAGGCGGAGTTGGTGTGGCTCCTCTGCTCTATCAGGGTGCGATGCTGAAGAAATGTAATAAAGATGTGGAGGTAACCTTTCTGCTTGGAGCCCGTACTGCCGCCGACTTGTTGCAGCTTGATGAATTCAGGAAATATGGCCGCGTGTTGGTAACAACTGAAGACGGTTCAGCCGGTGAACGTGGTTTCGTCACACAACATTCTGTTCTGCAGCAGGAGCGGTTTGACATGATTCAGTGTTGTGGTCCCACGCCTATGATGAAGGCCGTTGTTAGCTATGCTCAAAAAGAAGATGTCGCTTGCCAGGTATCTCTTGAGAACCTGATGGCATGTGGTCTGGGTGCCTGCCTTTGCTGTGTGGAGAAAATCCGCCAAATAGAGGCTGATGGCACAGAAGCGGTACATCATGTGTGTGTGTGCAAAGATGGTCCTATATTTAATAAGGAGGAACTACTTTGGACAAAGTGACATAGTTGCAAGGTAACAAAGGACCACGAGCTCTGCTCGCTTTCGTAGTATAGCGGAGAAAGAACAAGGTGACGAAGTGACAAAGTAACAAGGTAACAAAGAAATGGCTGATTTACGTGTAAATATAGGAAAGCTGGCAATGAAGAATCCGGTGATGACAGCATCGGGAACGTTTGGTTATGGGTTGGAGTTTCAGGATTTTGTGCCACTTGAAGAGATTGGCGGTATCATCGTGAAAGGAACAACGTTGCATCCTCGTGAGGGCAATGACTATCCGCGCATGGCAGAGACGGCCAGTGGCATGCTCAATTGTGTAGGCCTGCAAAACAAAGGTGTCGACTACTTCTGCGAGCACATCTATCCGCAAGTGAAGGACATCGATACAAACGTTATCGTTAACGTGAGCGGCTCAGCGCCTGATGACTATGCAGAGTGCGCTGCTCGCATTGATGCGCTCGAGAAGATTCCTGCCATCGAGTTGAACATATCCTGTCCTAATGTGAAGCAAGGTGGTATGGCCTTCGGTACGAGTTGTGAGGGCGCTGCCAGCGTGGTGAGGGCCGTGCGTGAACGCTATCATAAGACGCTCATCGTGAAACTATCGCCGAATGTAACGAATATTGCCGATATCGCCCGTGCCTGCGAGGCTGAGGGCGCCGATTCGGTGTCGCTCATCAATACGCTCATGGGTATGGCCATCGATATTGAGCGCCGTCGTCCATTGTTGAGCATTGCCACGGGTGGCCTTTCCGGTCCAGCCGTGAAGCCAGTGGCCCTTCGCATGGTCTGGCAGGTGGCAAAGGCGGTGAAGATTCCTGTTGTGGGCCTGGGTGGTATCATGACCGCCGAGGATGCTATTGAATTCTTTATGGCAGGAGCTACTGCCATTGAGATAGGCACCGCCAACTTCATTGATCCTACGGTGACGATGAAGGTGCGCGATGGTATCAACGCTTGGCTCGACCGTCATGGCTGCCAGTCGGTGAGTGAGATTGTAGGGTGCTTGGAATGATTTTATAATAGTTGCGGCATAGTCGCAACATATGATAAATGGAAGAAATGGAAAAAGAGCTGAAAGTAGGTGTCCTGCAACAGCACAACATTGCTGACAGGGACGAGAATATGAAGCGGTTGGCCGCGGGTATACGCCAATTGGCCGCTGAGGGTGCAGAACTCATTGTGTTGCAGGAATTGCACAATGGTTTGTATTTCTGCCAGACAGAGAACGTGGATGTGTTCGATCAGGCTGAGCCCATCCCTGGCCCGTCGACGGAGTTTTATGGTGCATTGGCCAAGGAACTGCAGGTGGTCATCGTTACGTCACTGTTCGAGCGCCGTGCCGCCGGGCTCTATCACAATACCGCTGTGGTACTGGAACGCGATGGCAGCATTGCCGGCAAGTATCGGAAAATGCATATCCCCGACGATCCTGCCTATTATGAGAAGTTCTACTTCACTCCAGGCGACTTAGGTTTCCGCCCCATCCAGACCAGTGTGGGCCGTTTAGGCGTGCTCGTCTGCTGGGATCAGTGGTATCCTGAAGCTGCTCGCTTGATGGCTTTGCAGGGTGCGGAACTACTGATCTATCCCACCGCCATCGGCTACGAGTCGTCGGATACTGCCGATGAGCAGGAGCGCCAGCGAGAGGCTTGGACTACTGTTCAGCGCGGTCATGCCGTTGCCAATGGCTTGCCAGTGGTCACGGTGAACAGAGTCGGTCATGAAGAAGATCCATCCGGCCAGACCCATGGCATTCAGTTCTGGGGTTCGTCGATGGTGGTAGGTCCGCAGGGCGAGTTCCTTTATCGGGCTCCAAAGGATGAGGAAACCAGACAGGTCGTTACCATCAGCCTCTCACGTTCCGAACAGGTGCGCCGTTGGTGGCCCTTCCTGCGCGATCGTCGTATCGATGCTTATAGCAACATTTTGAAGCGTTTCGCGGATTAGTTACATTTCAAGCAATCAACAACCTTATGAATACAAATTTCGACTGGGCAGAAGACATCGATGCTGCCGTTACTGTGTGCGACTGTGAAGGCACGGTGCTTTACATGAATCAGCGTTCTCGCCAGACGTTCTCAAAAACAGGTGAGAGTATGGTTGGTCAAAACCTTATGCCTTGCCACAACGATCGTTCGAAGGCCATCATTCGTGATATGATAGAGAACAACCATCCCCATTGCTATACCATTAGTAAGCATGGACAACGCAAACTCATCTATCAAACACCTTGGCGTGAGAATGGAGAGGTGCGCGGCCTTGTTGAGATTTCCATCGTTTTGCCCAACGAGATGCCCCACTACGACCGCGGCTGAATCGTCCCCGCGAATACTTTCTTTTATCATTTTCACAAACAGTCTCGCCTTACTCCTTTGCTTCAAATACAATCTTATCCGAAGTATTTTTGTATGGGAAGCATAAACCGAGTGAGGCGGCGTTTTTGATGCTGGTTGTGAAAGTCGATGCGTGTGAGGCATTGCGACACATAGAGGCGCTTGCGTGCTCGTGTGATGGCTACGTAGAACTTACGGGCATCCTCGGCAATGGCCGTTGGGTTGTTACGGTTGAAGTAGCTTGGATAGCGGTCCTCTACGGCATCGAAGACAATGACGTTGTCGAATTCCAATCCTTTTGCTTTGTGTACTGTCGTAACGAAGATACGGTCTTCGATGTGGTGGCTATTACATAGATCAGCCTCCTTCAAAGTATTGATTTCTATGATGTGGGCGGCCAGTTGCTGACCGAGCGTTTGTTCATTCTCGGGGTCGAGGAGTTCTTCTTCCACATAGTTCAATACATAGTGCAACTTTCTTACAGGCTCAATCACGCCGGCTTCAACCAGGTGGTCATGAAAGCGTTGTAGCTCAAGGAGGAGGGCTGGAGTGGAGGGCGTTTTTTCGTTCAATGTAGCGAGTGCCTGCCGGTAGTAGTCACGGTAGCTGCGGCGCAGCGCTTTGACCCGTTCCTGCACGCGTGCTTGCTCACGGAACTTCCGTTGTTGTGGCAGGGCTTCCTGTGCTTTCTGGTAGCAGTAGTTCACCAGCGAGCAGGTGGCAGCCACATCGGCGTCTGCTAAGTGGCTATTCTCACCCTCCAATCCCAACACGGCAAGCAGATACTTCAGTTTGTATTGTTTCAGATCTGGAGCAAGGAGGCGAATGAGTTTCAGGGAGTCGAAGGGTAGGGGAGCCGAATCCTCATTATCACTTGAAGAGGAGGAGACCGCGATTTGTCTCTTGATGTTGTTCTGAAGTATCTGCCAGTCGAACATCGCATTGTGACCCAATAGCGGACTGTTGCCCACATAGTCCAAGAAGCATTGCAGGCCCTTTTGCGGTGATAGTAGTTCGTGATGCTTCAGTTCTTCGAGGATGGGGTTATCAATATCGCCCAATTTCTCGGGAATGGGGCGCGTGGTCTGCATATACACGTTGAAGGCAGAGCCCTCCACAATTTCTCCTTGCCGCATGCGAACGGCTGCAATCTGCACAATTTCGTCGTTGAACACGTCGAGTCCTGTGGTCTCGGTGTCGAAAACCACGATTTCCTCGCTCTCATACGTTCTGACAAACTCCTCGAGATAAGTGCTGTTCTCGTAAACCAGGAAGTCGCTGGGCAGCATGGCACGTTGGCGCAACGACTGCACAAAGTTGCGAGCAAAGGCATTCGATGCCGTCACGCCAAAGCCTTTGAGCAGACGGGCCCAAGCAATAAAGTTATGCTCGTTGGCCAGCACGTTCAAATGTGAAAGCAAAAGTTTCATCTCGCGAGTAGCAAACAAATCCTCTCCCGACACCTTGAAATGCGACTGCCCCATCTTCTGCAGTTCAGCACTAATGAGGTCAGCATCGGCATTCGAGTTTACAATGATGGCCGTGGTCTCGTCGGGATTGGCTTCTTGGAATAGTTGTGCCTGACGCGACACATCAAAATACTCCGTTTCGAGGATGTTGCTACGGAGGATGCGAAGCGGAACCTCCTTCGGTTTCTTTGAAGGAGAGGAGAGTTGCTCAGGATGCGGCGTGTGAATTGCAGCCTTGGGCAACAGGGCTTTGTCGATGCCGAGCACGTTTCGAGCATATTCATTGTAGACCTCAAGCAGGTAGCTTGGTGAGCGATGATTCGTGGAGAGATGGTGCAGATGTCCCTGGCAGCGCTGGCGCAGGCTGTTGAGAGTGCCCAGCCGTGCACCCATGAATGAGAAGATGGCCTGCTGTTCGTCGCCGAGATACATGACGGTGAAAGAACGCTCTTCACTTTCGGACCTTTTTTGGTAAGCTGCATCATCGGCCCCTTTCCAATAGGCAGGGGTAGAGGTGGTGTTAGATGAAGGCTTTTCGGTAATCAGGTCGATGATGGCCAGTTGTAAAGGATTGAGGTCCTGTACTTCGTCGACCTGTATCCAGCGGTATCGTTTATAGGTCGTGGGGGGAACCTGGCTTCCCTCGCCCTCAGTAGAAGCGCTGGGTGTGAGGCTTTCTGGAGAGTCGTTTAAGAAGGAACTGCTTAAACTGTCATACGTAATAATCAGCAAATCCTCAAAGTCCACCAGGTGGTTTTCTCTCTTATATTGCTCATATTGCCTGGCTGCATTCATTTTGTTGAGCAGTCGGTCGATGATGACTTGCGAGCCAAGGTCGTAGCCATCCATGCGCGAGGCCGTCAAATAGAAATCGGTATGATCATAGATGTCGAGCATGGAGTTGACTTCAACCGGCATCTGCTGCACCTCGCAGATCTTCTTCATGGCTGCAATGTTGTCGCTGTTGCAGCATTCGGGATGCATTCGCAGTTCGCGAGGTTGCGAAGAGCGTAGTTGTCGCATGAAGTGTGAGAAATGGATGAAGTCGAAGTATTCGCGGCGCCGTGTGGCATTCTCCGTGACTTTCATCTCGTCTTCGTCCAGATAGCGTGCCACAATGCTGATGGCATCCTCGTCGTCGATAATGGATGTCTCGGCAGGGATAATATTGTTCTCAAATAGAAACTTCGAACAAAAGCGGTGTACGTTGCCTACGTAGACCTGCGAGATATCATCATCAGTGATACTCTCGCGGATGCGCTCTACCATGCCTCGTGCCGCACGGTTGGTGAACGTCAGGCAGAGCATGTCGCTATAAGCTACGCCGTCTTTCTGATGGGCACGACGGATGCGCTCTGTTAGAATCTGGGTTTTGCCGCATCCCGGTGGTGCCAGTACCAGATGATATCCTCCTTCAGCTTTGATGACTTCTCGCTGACTGTCATCGGGTTGGAAATTGGTTTCTTTCTCCATACTTCGCGTCTTTATATCGGCAAAGTTATGAAAAAAAACGCAACCCACAAAAATTATTCAGTAGAAAGTCTCTTTAGATGGCATGTGAGCAAGCGGCCCTGATCATCACGCAGGTGCATGCCGTTACCACGGCAGTAGCGCCACATATCGCATTCTCCGCATTCGTCCTTCTTCATCCACTCGCGATTGCGATAAAGTCCGAACCGATGTTCCCAAACGTCCATGAAGTCATCCTGATAGATGTTTCCTTGCACATAGTCTGAGCGAATGCTTGAACAGGCAGAGATATTACCATCCACCAGTACGGAACCCACCACTACACCAGCGCGACAGAAATAGAATCCATCGCGGACTTCACTTTCGAATGAACCCAAGAATCCTTCACAGCCGTAGCTCGCCTTGATGCGACCATCACGTCGCGTCTCGCGGATGAAAGCCATCAACCCACGCAGATGCTCGTTCGTGAGTTGCAGTTCGGGATCGCTGGCTGCCCTGCCCACAGGGAAAACCGTGAACAATCGCCACGCGCGCACGCCTTTTTTAATAAGGTACTCGCGCAGGGCAGTCAGCTCAGCATAGTTATGTTCAGTGACGCAGGTGACGACATCGTATTGAAAATAGGAAGTTTTGATGGAGTTGAGAAACGAAAGTGCACGATCCACACGGTCGAAACTTTGCTGATGGCCACGCATCCAATTGTGGTTTTCCTTCAAACCGTCGATGCTGATCGTCATCGAATGCATGCCCGCCTGCAGCAATGCCTGCAGTTTCTCGGCCGTCAGGGCCAGTCCGTTGCTCACCATGCCCCAAGGGAATCCACGTTCGTAGATGCCACGTCCGCACTCCACAATGTCGCTCCTCATGAGCGGTTCGCCTCCCGTTACGATGACGAACACCTGGTGGGCATCGGTCTTTGCAGCAATCGAGTCCAACACCGTGAAGAAGTCCTCACGCGGCATGTCGGTCTTCCCCATTGTCGGTGGTAACGACTTGCAATCGCTGCCACAATGACGACAATGGAGGTTGCACCTTAGCGTACACTCCCAAAACAACTGCCTCAGCGGATGCTCCTTCGCCAAGTTCAGTTGGATGCGACGTGCAGTCTCCAGGCCCAACCGCTTGCGCACCCCCAGCTTCCTCGCATCTTCCATCGTTTGCTGATTACTCATGGTCCAAGACCTCTGGCTTCAACTTCGCATTGGCCGTCAGCTCATACTTTCCATCGTACCAGTTGCCGTCGCCTTTCTTCACTTTTTTCTTCGCCATAGCCTCTGCTGAAACCGAGTCAGCTGCAAACTCACCACCGTTGGCCTCGCCGTCGACATCCTCAAACACTACTCGCATCATGGGATCAATGCTAATGCTTCTCATCTCCTTTGTCGCAAAGTGCCCGTCTTTGTCGGTGAAAGTGGTTTGCTCCGTCGTTCCGTCATGGAAGTTAAAATATCCACGCGTCGTGACGCGGATGCCTTCAATGGGCTTTCCCTCTGCATTCGTCACTTGTCCTACCACGTGAAAATCTACGGTGGGTGTTCCATATTCTTCACCTTCCTCCGTGCAGGCCTCAAAGCCCAGCAAAACCAACAGGGCTGAAAGTGAGCTATTGGCAATTCTGTACCATTTCTTTTTCATATTGTGATGCAAAATTAATCAATTTTCGCTCATAAAACGAGTGAAGCCCCAAAAACTTGCACCAAGAAATAAAATATTTGGCCTACTTTTTGCGTTTTTAACAATAGATAGAAGATGGTTCGATAGAGATGAAGATCATCCACAACAGACTGATTCCGTTCCGGAAGTATGACGCCATTAACATTTGTGGCCTGCTGTTCTGTCGCAAAGGCGTCACCATCACCACGGATCTCATCCAGCACGAGCGCATCCACACTGCGCAGATGTTGGAGCTGTTCATCGTGGGATTCTATTTGTGGTACTTTGTGGAATGGCTCATCCGTCTGCCCTTGCATGGCCGAGCCTATTTGAACATCTCGTTTGAGCGCGAAGCCTACGAGCACATGTATGATCCCAACTATCTGCTCACGCGTCGCCGGTTTGCATGGATGAAGTATTTAAGATGATAAGAAACGGAGCCTCCCTCGCTAAGAGAGAAGCTCCGTTTCCTTTTTTGCAGGTTGTGGCTGTCTTCTTATTTGATCACCACTTTCTTTCCGCCGATGATATAGATACCCTTGGGAAGTGTTGAGGTAGAGGACTTCTCTGCAGGCAGAGTGGAGATGCGCTGACCGCTGATGTTATAGACGTTTCGGTCATACTCCCTTCCACCTGTGGAGGGATTGGGCTCGTTTTCAATGAACTCGATGCCCGTAACGTCAGATGCGAAGTCGTAGACGCGGTTGGCGAGCATGTAGAGTCCTCTGATTTCCTTTGCGTCGAGCAAGCGGTCGTAGATCATCAGATCGTCGAACAGCATGTCGGCCGACGACCAGAACGAGCCATAGCCGAGGTAGAACTTCGGGCAGTTCTTGACGAAGTCGGTGAAGAGCTGGAAGTCTACGCTGGCCTTCTTCGTGATTTCCTCTCCGCCAATGCTTCCCCTGTACGTGTAGTTGCTGGAAGCCTTCAACGCGCCATTGACGTAGATGGTGAGTCCAGCTGTGGGTGAGAGTGTCACTACCACATGATTCCAGTCGTTGGATGTCAGGTAGTTGGTGGCACGTTCGGCATAGTTGATGTCGACATAGTCGGTACCATTGTTGAATCCCACGTAAGCATTGGGCGTCATGAAGAGGCGTGTCTTCAGCGACGCATCGTAGAAGGTCCAGATGCTGTTCCAAAGATTGCCGTCATTGGGATGCACCCAGAAGGCAATGGTCATGCCTTCACCCAAGTCGCGCCCGTAGAGAGGATTCTCCATCTCGGCATAGCTGAACCTACCGTCCTGATTGGCTGTGAACTGGTGCAGCACCTGACCGTTGCGCATGCGATGGGTTTCCAGTTTAGGCTTCTCGGCTGGCGACAATCGTTTCAGCGTTGCCGTCTGCTCGGTGTTCAGCTGGTTCACGATAGGAGTCTCGTCGAAGTTGTAATAAGCCAGCATGCCCGATTTGTAGTCGCTGTCGGGAATACTATCCTTTTGCGCCGTCACCTTGTAGGTATGCTGCCAATAGTAGTCGCCAGCCCATTCCTTAATGGTCAGTTCCACAGGCGTATTCTCCTCCACTCCTGTTGGGTTGTAGAGTCCTTCATTGCTGATGATGGCAGGTTCCGACGACGTCCATTCCAAATTGATGTTGGTAAGCAGGTCAATACCATAAAGGTCGGTATTTCCCGAGATGCGCCGGCCGTTGCTCACGGGAATGGTTTGCGTGTTCAACTGGCGAGCCAGCTGATACTTTTCACGAATCTTGTAACCCCATGCATTCACACCAGAGTTGGCGGCAGCCGTGAAGCAAAGCGCCTTGATGGTGGTAGGTTCCATCTGTTGCTCGGTGAGCACGCCGTAATAGGTGGTTCCGCCCAGCGTAACCTGTATGTAGGTGGTGCCATCGGTGAGCGTCCATTTACCCTTTAGGTCGCCGGTGATGGTGCCGTCAGCCAGCAGTTCCACCTCAACGGGCAGCACTTCCTCCTTGTTCTTGTAGTCCATGCCATAGCGATGCACGAGCACCTGCCACTTTCCTGGAACCTCACTGGCCTGGTACAGCTGCTGCGAAGCATTCTGCTCGTCGGTCTGCGTTTCGCCGTTGTACTCGAACGGAGCTGCCACCAGCCATCCCTTTTCGTTTACGAACACCTGGTGTACACGCTCCTGGAAACCTTCAGTTCCGTTGTTGAAGCGCGTGTGATAGACCAGATAGGTGCGGCCGTCGTGGGCGGCGATAATGCTGTTATGTCCTTGGGCACATTCGCCCACCGTCATGAATCCCCATTTGTTATAGCTGCCCATGAGCTTCTCTCCGCGCGTGTCGCCATTCTTACCATAGTTCATCACGTAGTTCGAGAAGACAGCTGAGCGGTTCTGCGAGTCCACATAGGGTCCGTCGGGCTTTTCCGAACGGAACACGCGCATCTCGTAGCCGCCGTCGGAAGACAGAAATCCATAGGTGACGAAGAGGTAGTAGTACTTGCCGATGTGCTCGATGTAGGGACCTTCGCCCGAGACGTAGTAGCCTCCGGCAAGCTTCTTGCCGAAGTAGGGGTCACTGGTGACGCCGTCGCTGTTGCCGTTCGTCGAGGGATAGACGACATTGTAGTCACGCAGACCCGTCTTCTCGTCGAGGTCGAGCATCCAGATGCCTCCTGACCACGAGCCGTAGATGAAGCGTAATTGGCCATCCTCGTCGTAGAACACGCAGGGGTCAATGGTGTGAGGCCAGCGGCGTCCCCAGCCGTCGCCTACGTTGTAGCGTGCGGGCAACGACGACTGTTTGCCGAGAACGAGCTCCAGGTCGGTGTCCTTGTAGCTATGGCTGCCATTATCGAAACCGCAGATGACGACGGGTCCCTGGTATTCCCACGGACCGGTGATCTGGTCGGCGGTGAGCAGAATGATGCTGGAGTGCCAGGCATCGCCATTGATGCTCAGGTACATGCACCACTTCTCCATCGTGGGGTTCCAAAGCACGTCGGGTGCCCACATGTTTCCATCGATGTTGTAACCGCTATCGGTGCGCTTCGACCAGTCCATTGCGTTGAACTGGGGAAGTGCCACTTCCTCGCCACCTTTCATGACAGTCTTCACGGCAGGTTTCAGAAACGCCTGATTATTCGGGGCGTCATTATTGCTTCCAACCTTCCATTTTGGATTGGCTTGCGTCCAGCTTTGGAGATTGGTGGTGTAGGCGCCAGCCTTATGCGTACCAAAGATGTAGTAGCGCTTCGTGGCTTCCTCGTAGACGATCGACGGGTCGTGAACGCTGACACGCTGCATGGAGATGTTCCTATACAGGCTCTTTGCCTCGTCGGTCGTCAGCTCAATGCTTTGTGCATGGCAAGGTTGCATGCCCATCAGGCAGCTTGCGCAAACGGCTGCCTGCATGATTGTTTTTTTGTAGTGAGTCATCAGTTCTTTGATTAGTCGTTTTTTATGATCTTGTTGTTTTATCTTTCGTAGCGCAGATGAAGTACCAGATAAGCAGCACATAGGCCACAAGGGCGCAGACCTCGCTCATCGGATTGGCCAGCCACGATTCGCTCACAGGATTGAAACCACCGAAGCGAAGCAGAGCCGATACAACGCCCATGAGGGCACCGCCGGCAATGAAGCCAGAGGCGATGAGTGTACCCTTCTCGCCGCGAGCCTTGTTCACCTCTTCATTCTTCGAACGTGTCGTCACATACCAGCTGATGGCGCCACCCACGAGCAGCGGCAGGTTCAACTGGATGGGAATGAACATACCAAGTGCGAAGGGCAGGGCAGGCACCTTACACAGCGTGAGCACGATGGCGATAGCGGCGCCGATGGCATAGAGCAGCCAGGGAGCACCAACGCCGTTCATCAGCGGGTCGATGACAGCTGCCATCGCATTTGCCTGCGGAGCAGCCAGCTGACCTGTTGTAAAACCATAGGTCTCGTTCAGCAGCATCATCACACCACCAACGGTAGCAGCCGAGACGAGTGTGCCGAGGAACTTCCACTGTTCCTGCTTGCGAGGAGTGGTGCCGAGCCAATAACCTACCTTCAGGTCGGTGATGAAGGCTCCTGCCACAGCCAGTGCCGTGCAGACCACACCACCCATAATCAAAGCTGCCAGCATACCATTTGTGCCCTTCAGGCCGATACCCACCATCACCACGGAGGCAAGGATGAGTGTCATCAGTGTCATACCGCTCACGGGGTTCGAGCCCACGATGGCAATGGCATTCGCTGCCACCGTCGTGAAGAGGAAGGCGATGACCGTCACCAGCACGATGGCCACGAGGGCGAAGAACATGTTGCCATCCATCACACCGAACCAGAAGAACAGGAATGTCACGATGATGGTCAGTATCGAGGCAATTGCAATGAACTTGAACGATAGGTCTTTCTCCGTGCGCTTCAATGCAGTTGAAGCCCCACTGCCGCCCTTCATCTCCTGCGCGGCCAGTCCCACGGCACTCTTAATGATGCCCCACGACTTGATGATACCGATGATGCCTGCCATTGCGATACCGCCGATACCTATCGACTTACCATACGATGTGAAAATCTGTTCGGGCGACATATCGCCGACGGCAGTTGTGATAGAGGGATCCCACTGGTTCAGCACCGTGTCGGGGAACAGCAGAGCCAGACCCGGCACGATGAGCCACCACACCGAAACAGAGCCCAGACAGATGATCAACGCATACTTGAATCCGATGATATAGCCCAGACCCAGCACGGCTGCACCGGTGTTCACCTTCAGCACGAGCTTTGCATGATCGGCCAGATACTGTCCCCAACCCACCACGCGAGTGGTGAAGTTCTCATTCCACCAGCCGAACGTAGCGACGATGAAGTCATACAGACCACCCACGATACCAGCAATCAGCAGCGGCTTGGCCTGATCGCCACCTTTCGCACCGCTGACGAGCACCTGTGTTGTGGCCGTTGCTTCGGGGAACGGATACTTGCCATGCATCTCGCTGACGAAATACTTACGGAATGGAATCAGGAACAAAATGCCGATGATACCACCCAGGAGCGATGAGATGAAGATTTTCATGAACGATGCACTCATCTCAGGATACTTGGCCTGAAGGATGTAGATGGCAGGCAATGTGAAGATGGCACCAGCCACCACAGCACCCGAACAGGCACCGATGCTTTGGATAATCACGTTCTCACCCAACGCCTTCGAACGCTTTGCGGCTGTCGACACGCCCACGGCGATAATGGCGATGGGGATGGCAGCCTCAAACACCTGACCCACCTTCAGTCCTAAATAGGCAGCGGCGGCCGAGAAAAGCATGGCCATCACCACACCCCACGTCACCGACCATGCATTCACCTCAGGATAATTTCCATCGGGCGACATCAATGGTTCGTACTGTTCTCCTTCTTTCAACTCTCTGAACGCATTCTCCGGCAGGCCTGCTGCCAATCTGTCTTTTTCTTCCATATTGTAGGTTTTTATTAAGTTTGCGTAATGATTCAATTTGCAAAGATAGTGCAAATTGAGCAGAATACAAAATTCTCCACTCTTTTTTTACAAACAAAAAGGACCTGCACCCTTTTTTGAGTGCAGGTCCTTCCTTTTTGTTATCATGTGACTTTGTCACCTTGTTACCTTGTTACTCTGTTACTTTGTCACTTAGTTCCTAAATACCAGGCCATCGCCGAACTCATCGATGATGATAGGTTTCTCGCGGGTGACCTGGTCGCTGAGCAGACGCTTCGAGAGTTCGTTGAGCACGTACTGCTGGATGGCACGCTTCACAGGACGTGCACCATACTGCGGGTCGTAACCAACGGTGGCCAGATACTCAATGGCCTGCGGTGTCCAGTCGAGCTGGAAGCCTTGCGGTTCGAGCATGGCCTTCACCTTCTTCATCTGCAGCGTCACCACGTCGGCAATCTGTTCCTTCGTGAGTTGCTGGAAGGTGATAATCTCATCGATACGGTTCAGGAACTCCGGTCGCATCAGCATGCGCAACTGGTCGCGCGTAGCGTTAGAGGTCATGATGATGAGCGTGTTCTTGAAGTTTGCCGTACGACCCTTGTTATCGGTCAGTCGGCCATCGTCGAGCACCTGCAACAGGATGTTGAACACATCGGGATGAGCTTTCTCAATCTCGTCGAACAGCAACACCGAGTAGGGCTTGCGGCGCACGGCTTCGGTGAGTTGACCACCCTCGTCGTAGCCGACGTAGCCCGGAGGGGCACCGATGAGTCGCGAGACGGTGTGCTTCTCTTGATACTCCGACATGTCGATACGTGTCATCATCGTCTCATCGTTGAAGAGGTATTCGGCCAATGCCTTGGCCAGCTCCGTCTTACCCACACCCGTGGTGCCGAGGAAGATGAAGGAGGCAATGGGTCGCTTCGGGTCTTGCAGACCTGCACGCGAGCGGCGCACGGCATCGCTGACGGCCTGGATGGCCTCGTCCTGTCCAATGACGCGCTTGTGCAGCTCCTCTTCCAGGTGCAGCAGCTTCTCCTTTTCGCTCTGCAGCATACGGCTCACGGGAATGCCTGTCCAGCGCGACACCACTTCTGCAATGTCGTCGGCTGTGACCTCCTCGCGCACCAGGCGACTTGCCGAGGATTGCTCGTTGAGTTGCTTCTGAATCTGTGCAATGTCGGCCTCCAAAGCCTGCAGCTGTCCGTAGCGAATCTCTGCCACGCGTTGGTAGTTGCCTTCGCGTTCAGCCTGTTCTGCCTCGAAGCGCAGCTGCTCCATCTGCTGCTTGTCCTGCTGAATCTTGTTCACCAGCTGGCGCTCACCCTCCCATTTGGCTCGGAAGGCTGTTTCCTTGTCGCGCAGTTCGGCGATGTCCTTGTCCAGCTGCTGAATCTTCTGCTCGTCGTTCTCACGGCGGATGGCTTCGCGCTCAATTTCCAGCTGCTTCAGCTGGCGAGTGATGTCGTCGAGCTCTTCAGGAACCGAGTCGCGCTCCATGCGAAGCTTAGCGGCGGCCTCGTCCATCAGGTCGATGGCCTTGTCGGGAAGGAATCGCTCGCTGATGTATCGCTCTGAGAGCTTCACGGCAGCGATGCAGGCGTCGTCCTGAATACGTACCTTGTGATGATTCTCATAGCGTTCCTTCAGTCCTCGCAGGATGGAGATGGCAGAAAGTTCGTCGGGTTCGTCGACCATCACCGTTTGGAAACGACGCTCCAGCGCCTTGTCTTTTTCGAAGTACTTCTGGTATTCGTTCAGTGTGGTAGCACCGATGGCACGCAGCTCTCCACGTGCCAGGGCAGGCTTCAGGATGTTAGCTGCATCCATTGCTCCCTCGCCGCCGCCGGCTCCCACCAGCGTATGAATCTCATCGATGAAGAGGATGATCTCGCCTTCGGCCTGCGTCACCTCCTTCACGACGCCCTTCAGTCGTTCCTCGAACTCACCCTTGTACTTCGCACCGGCCAGCAATGCACCCATGTCGAGCGAGAAGAGCTGCTTGTTCTTCAGGTTCTCAGGCACGTCGCCACGTACGATTCGCTGGGCGAGACCTTCCACAATGGCGGTCTTACCCGTACCCGGCTCACCAATTAGGATAGGGTTGTTCTTCGTACGGCGTGAGAGAATCTGCAGTACACGACGTATTTCGTCGTCACGACCGATGACGGGATCGAGCTTACCCTTACGGGCATCGTCGACGAGGTTCTTGGCATACTTCGAAAGAGCCTGGAAGTTCTCGTCGCCACTCATCGACTGCACCTTTTGTCCTTGGCGCAGTTCGGCGATGGCTTGCTGCAGCGTCTGCTCGGTGATGCCGGCATCCTTCATGATGCGACTAGCCGTACTGTTCACCGAAAGCAATGCCAACAGCATCGGCTCCACGCTCACGAACTCGTCGCCCATCTTCTGTGCGACATCCATAGCGCGTTGAAGCACCTGGCTGGCAGGGTTCGAGAAATAAGGTTCGCCACCCTGCACGCGCGGCAGGTGAGCGATTTCGCTCTCCACGAGGCGTTCCATCTGTTGGCTGTTCACGCCCAACTTGCCAAAGAGGTAGTCGGTGACGTCCTTGCCCTTCTGCATGATGCCGTAGAGCAGGTGCACCGGCTCGATGGCCTGTTGGCCAGCCGACTGCGCACGACCGGCAGCAGCCTGCACGGCCTCTTGCGCCTTGATAGTAAACTTGTCGAATGTCATAGTTCTATTCTCCTTTCTTTTTATGTTTATTGTTTTCTACCTACATTCCCTCAAACGGTGCGCCAATCGTTCGGAATTGTCAACTTGTCAGAAACAACCGACGATTTGTCACACTTTCGTTAAAATCTTGTAAAAAGTGAGGTGCATCTTTGGTGGATTGAAAAGAAACAACTACTTTTGCGGTGTCTTAAGTAACTAAGACACTTAACTCATTGAGTTTCAAGTTTAAAGTTAAATGTTTAATTATCGAACAACCAACAAGTAAAGTTATGATTCAACTGCAAAACATTTCGTTTCAGTATGCAGGAGCAGACGTTCCTGTGTTCAAGCAGTTCAGCCTGAGCCTGCAACCGGGCCGCATCTATGGTCTGTTGGGACCGAACGGGTCGGGCAAGTCCACCTTATTATATATAGTGATGGGCCTGCTGCATGTGCAAGAGGGTAGGGTGGAGGTCGACGGTCGCGATGCCAGCCGCCGCGAGCGCCGTCTGTTGCAAGAGCTTTACATCGTGCCCGAGGAGTTCGAACTGCCTGCGATGACGCTAACGGAGTATGTCGATACCTATCGGCCGTTCTATCCGCACTTCTCGCCGGAGGTGCTGCACCAGTGCCTGAAGGAGTTCGACCTGCCTGCGTCGGTCCACACCAGCCGTCTCTCCATGGGCCAGAAGAAGAAGGTCCTGATGGCGTTTGCCCTTGCCTGCGGCACCCGTTATCTGCTAATGGACGAGCCCACCAATGGTCTCGACATCGCATCGAAGAAGCAGTTCCGCCGCGTCATTGCCTCACACATGACCGACGAGCGCACCATCGTCATCGCCACCCATCAAGTGCACGATGTGGAGCAGTTGCTCGATCACGTCCTCGTCCTCGGCACCCGCGACAACATCTCAGAGGTGTTGTGCGACGCCACCGTGTCCCAGCTCACCCAGCAGTACGCCTTCACCCTCGCCTCCGCTCCCGTTGAGGAAGCCCTCTACACCGAGCGCACGGCGCAAGGCTATGCCTGCATCACCCCTCGCCGCCCTGACGACGAGGAGACGCCGCTCAGCCTTGAGCTGCTTTACAATGCTGCACAAAGCGCTGCCATCAAGCTTGCCTCGTCCGACGAGTCAGACCAGTCCGACCTGTCTGACTTGTCCGACGAGTCCGACTTGTCCGACCAACCCGACACATTCTCCCCAACTAACGCCAACAAATAAGCCAACAATTATGAAAGAAAAAATCTCATTCCACCACATGCTGCAACTCGTTCGCTACTACTGGCGCACGGAAAAACATCTCTATCTGCGGCTCTATCTCGGACTCATAGGCATCTATGTCTTCCTGTCATTATTCAGCTGGATTCTCTGCCGCTTCTTCTCGCCAAGTCAGATGGGTGGCATCTTCATGATTTTCAACTCTGAATGGGTCTTCTGGGGCTTCATCCTTATCTCGATGGCCCACATGTTCTCATCGTTGGAAACGAAGCAGCGGGCCACAACCTTGCTCACGTTGCCAGCCAATAACCTGGAAAAGTTCGTCACGCGTGTCGTCTATGTCACGCTTGGCATCTGGCTCCTGGCCTTCGCCGCCCGCGTGACGGCTAACCTCATCGGGGCCATTCCGCAACTCTTCGACACGCTGGTGATGAATGGTGAGTGGACGCTTTCACGGATTTTCTATTATCGCATCCTACCAGGCACGTGGTCCATTTTCTTCCTCAATTATGGTCCAACGTTCATCCTCGGCTTCCTTAAGTATGTACTCTGGGTGTCACTTCTTGCACTTTGGCCGTGGTCTTTGTTCACACTCTTTGGCATCCTCTTCCGCCGGAACGGCTGGCTATGGGCGATTCCCGTGCTGTTTGTCGGCGTTTTCATCGCTTATCTCATCTTCGAAGTAGCCATCGACGGAACCTGGGCACGTGAGCATGAAGGTTTGGTGCAGGCGCTGTTTGCTGCTTTTATCCTGCTGCCGTCGGCCTTCAACTACTGGCTCAGCTACCGTTGCTTCCGCCGCGCACAAGTCATAACGAATAAAACAACACGTCTATGATCTACCACAGCGATAAGGCCCTGTTCGTGAAGATTGCCGAACGCCTCTGCGACGACATCCTTGCCGACCGCTATCGCGAGGGTGACCGAGTGCCGAGTGTGCGCGAACTGGCTGCCGAATACGAAGTGAACACCAACACCGCCTTGCGAGCCTTCGAGGTGTTGCAGCGCGACGACATCCTCCAACAACAGCGGGGCATCGGCATGCAGGTGGCCCGTGGGGCAAAGCGGAAGATTCTGAACGCCCGAAAGAAAGAGTTCCTCGAGAAGGAAATGCCTGATTTCCTGCGCCGCCTGCAGCTCGTCGGCCTCTCCATCGACGACGTCAGCCAGGCCTGGCAGCAGTATCTCGAAGGCAAATAGTGGTTCTTCTGTTTGCCAAAACACATCAGATAGCAGAGCAAAAGCATTGCTCTGCTATCTTGTTTTCTATCCTATTGATTATCAAGAGCTTATCTCCTGAAAAGTAAATTAACTTATTTTGCGCAGTAAATTAACTTAATTTGCATAGTAAATTAACTTAATTTGCTCGGTAAATTAACTTAATTTGCATAGTAAAATAACTTAATTTACTTCACAAATTAACTTAATTTACTTTTCAATCTCAGTTAATTTGCTTTTCAATCTCAGTTAATTTATATTTCGGATGCAGTTCAATCGTCGCGCAAAGGCAGTTCTCCAGCCCATCGAAAGCAATGGTTCGCTTGCACGAAAGGCATGCTCCGGACAATTTAGATGCTGCAAATGCAAAAATAAACTGAAAGTTTTGGCAATGTCGGCAGAAATGATTAACTTTGTGGCTGAAATAAACCTGAAACCCTTTAAACCCACAAAACAATTATGGCAAACAATCGCCTGGCGTTGAACGCCAATCGTGTTGTGGCATTCCTGCAGAAACTGCCACAAGAGTTTACAAAACAAGACATTATCCGCTTCATTGAAGAGAACGGAATCAAGATGGTGAACTTCATGTATCCCGGTGGCGACGGGAAGTTGAAAACGCTGAACTTCGTCATCAGCGACCGCGCCTATCTGGAAACCATCCTGACCTGTGGAGAGCGCGTCGACGGCTCCAGCCTGTTCTCGTTCATTCAGGCCTCGGCCAGCGACCTCTACGTGTTGCCGCGCTTCGCAACGGCTTTCGTCGATCCGTTCTCGGAGATTCCCACGCTCTGTCTGCTCTGCTCCTATTTCGATAAGGACGGCCAGCCGCTGGCATCGTCGCCCGAGCAGACGCTGCGTCGTGCCGCCAAGGCTTTCCGCGATGTCACCGGCATGGACTACGAGGCGATGGGCGAGCTGGAGTACTACGTCATCAAACCCGCCGAGGGCGTCTATCCCGCCATCGACCAGCGTGGCTATCACGAGAGTGCTCCCTATGCCAAGACCAACGACTTCCGCACCCGCTGCATGTACTACATTGCTCAGACGGGCGGCCAGATCAAGTATGGTCATAGCGAAGTAGGTAACTTCGAGCAGGACGGACTCGTCTACGAACAGAACGAGATAGAGTTCCTGCCTGTGCCTGTTTGCGAGGCTGCCGATCAGCTGATGATTGCCAAGTGGGTGATTCGCAACTTGGCTTGGCGCGAAGGACTGAACGTGACGTTCGCCCCGAAGATTACCACGGGCAAGGCCGGCTCAGGTCTGCATGTCCACATGCGCATCACGAAGGACGGTCGCAACATGATGCTCACCGATGAGCCACGCCCGCAGTTCGGCACACCACTCTCCGACGATGCCCTGCGCATGATTGCCGGTATGATGGACTTGGCACCGAGCATCACCGCCTTCGGCAACAAGAATCCCACGAGCTACTTCCGCCTCGTGCCACATCAGGAGGCTCCGACGAATGTTTGCTGGGGCGACCGCAACCGCTCCGTGCTTGTTCGTGTGCCGCTGGGCTGGACGGCAAAGGCCGATATGAGTGCTTTGGCCAATCCGCTTGAGAAGTCTTCCGACTTCGATACCACGCAGAAGCAGACGGTTGAGATGCGCTCGCCCGACGGCTCTGCCGACATCTACCAGCTGCTGTCAGGACTCTGCGTGGCCTGTCGTCACGGCTTCGAGATGGAGAACGCGCTGGAGGTGGCAGAGAAGAACTACGTCGATGTGAACATCCACGATGCAGCCCATGCCGACAAGCTCGCCACGCTCGCCCAGCTGCCCGACTCCTGCGAGGCTTCGGCCGACTGTCTGGCGAAGCAGCGCGCCGCCTTCGAGGCTCATGGCGTGTTCTCTGCTACGATGATCGATGGCATCATCGCCCAGCTCCGCTCCTTCGGCGACCGCACGTTGCGTGCCGACATCAGCAACGACAAGGCAAAGATTGCCGCTCTCGTCGAGGAATACTTCCACTGCGGATAAAGCTCGAAAAGATGTGATAACATGCGATCACGGCGGCAGTTCGTCGCCGTGGTCTTTTTGTTTCAGGCCTCTGCCGCTCTCACCCCCTCTGGTAGCAACAATGCATTTGTCCCTTTTAATCCCTTCCACTCCTAAATGTAGATTTATTCACAACACCAAAAACATACCAAAATGAAGAAACTCATCACGGTGGCCTTCATGGCTTTCCTTTCACTTGCCAGCTATGCGCAAGACGACTGGGCGAACTTCGGCAGATACGAACAAGATAACCGCGAAGTAAAGGCAACGCCCAACGACGGGCGGCGCGTCGTGTTCATCGGCAATAGCATCACGCAGAACTGGCGCAGCATGCGACCGCAGTTCTTCACCGATCACGGCTTCATCCCTCGCGGCATCTCCGGTCAGACGTCCTATCAGATGCTGCTGCGCTTTCGTGAAGACGTGCTCAGCCTGAATCCGAAAGTGGTGGTCATCAATGCCGGCACCAACGATATTGCCCAGAACAACCACCGCTATGTGGAAGACCGCACATTCGGCAACATCGTCGGCATGTGCCAGCTGGCGAAGGCCGCGAAGGTGAAGGTCATCCTCACCACCATCACTCCCTGCGGCCTGTATCCCTGGCGCCGCGAAATCAAGGATGTCCCCCGGAAGATTGAGAGCCTGAACGCACGGCTGCGCGACTATGCTAAGCAGAACAAGATTGCGTTCGTCGACTATTATACACCAATGGTCGTCGATTCTGGCGAGAAGAAAGGTTTCATGAAGCAGGAACTTACCAATGACGGCTGCCATCCCACCGATGCCGGCTATGCCATCATGGAGCCGCTCATCCTGCAAGCCATTCGTAAGATTGTGAAAGTAAAATAATAATATGATGAACTACAAGACTATTCAAAAGAGCATTGCCAGCATCGTCTTGTTGGCACTGTCGTCAGGCCTTTGCGCACAGACCCTGAAGGAGTGGGACGACGTGAGCATCACCAGCCTGAACCGTGAAAAAGCACACATGCTTCCCATTCCGTTTGCCGACGAAGAGAGTGTTGCGACGGGCAACATGGAGAGCTCGCCCTACTACCTCAGCCTGAACGGCACGTGGAAGTTCCGTTGGGCCGGCACGCCGCAAGCAGCACCCGCCGACTTCTTCCGCGATGACTTCAATGCCTCAGGCTGGGATGATATCGACGTGCCTGCCACGTGGCAGGTCTACGGCGTGCGTCACGGCAAGAACTGGGACAAGCCGTTGTATGTGAACGTCATGTATCCCTTCACCTATGACTCCAACACGTGGAGCGTGATGGCCGACCGACCGTCCGACTGGACCTATAGTGGCTCGAAGAAGAACCCCGTGGGCTCCTACCGCCGCGACTTCGACCTGCCTGAGTCGTGGGCAGGACGCGATGTCTACGTGCGCTTCAACGGTGCCGGACATGGCTACTACGTCTGGGTGAATGGCCAGTTTGCCGGTTATGCCGAGGACTCTTACCTGCCCTCGGAGTTCCGGATAACCGATTTTGTGCGTGCCGGACGCAACAATATCTCCGTGCGTGTCTATCGCTTCACCAGTGGTTCGTTCCTGGAATGTCAGGACTACTGGCGACTGACCGGTATCACACGTGAAGTATTCTTGTGGTCGGCTCCGAAGACGCAGATTCGCGATTACTTCTTCACCTCCACGCTCAGCTCCTCCAACACCCTTGCTACTGCCTCGGTAGCCATCGACGTTCAAGGCGAGACGCTCACCGACGGACAGGTAGAGGTGATAATCATGGATGGCGGAACCGTCGTAGCTCAGAAGAGCCAGGCCTTGACGCAAGCCAAGAAGCTGACGCTTAGCGGTATCCGTGTTAGCAATCCTCGCCTGTGGAGTGCCGAGGAGCCGAACCTTTACGACTTGGTGGTCACACTCCGACAGGGCGACAAGGTTCTCGATGTGCGTGGAGGCAAGATTGGTTTCCGCCAGATTGCCGTCCGTGCCGATGGTGCTCTGACCATCAACGGCCAGCGCATCATCTTCCATGGCGTCGACCGTCATGACTTCAGCACCGAGAACGGACGTACGGTGAGCCGCGAGGAAACCGAGCGCGACATCCTTTTGATGAAGCAACTGAACGTCAATGCCATTCGCACCAGTCACTATCCTGACAATCCTTATTTCTATGAGATGTGCGACAAGTACGGCATGTATGTGCTTGCCGAGGCCGATGTGGAGTGTCACGGCAACATGGGACTGTCGAGCATTGCAGCCTTCAAGCCTGCAATGGTGGAGCGCAACGAGCGTCATGTGCTGTCGCTTCGCAACCATGCCTGCATCTGCCTCTGGTCGTATGGCAACGAGAGCGGCGGCGGCAACAACTTCGAGGCTGTGGAGAAGGCCATCAAGGCTCTCGACAAGACACGCCTCACCCACTATGAGGGCAACAGCACCTGGGCCGATGTCACCAGCACGATGTATGCCAACCTGTCCTCCATGCAAGGCACGGGCGAGGGCCGTCTCAACGACTATCGTGCCGGACGCACGGGCATCAGACCCCACATACAGTGTGAGAATACTCACTCCATGGGCAATTCCATGGGTAACCAGCGTGAGTTCTACGACATCTACGAGAAATATCCCGCTATGGCTGGCGAGTTCGTATGGGACTGGAAGGACCAGGCGCTGAGCATCCCCGTGCCCGGTAAGCCTGACGAACGCTACTGGGCTTATGGCGGCGACTTTGGCGACCGACCCAACGACAACAACTTCTGCACCAATGGCGTCATCTTTGCCGACTACACCTACTCGGCGAAGGCATTGAACATGAAGAAAATCTATCAGCCTGCCGACTTTGTGATGACCGATAGCCTGAAGGGCACATTCGTCATCAAGAACAAGATGGCGTTTGCCAACCTCAGCCGCTATGCCTTCTCCTACGACGTGTTGGAGGACGGGCTGGTGCTGAAGTCGGGAACGATGGACGTCGACGTTGAAGGTGGCAAGACCTTGTCGGTGACGCTTCCCGACCTTCTGCCAGCTGACGTGAAGGCCGATGCCGACTATTTCGTGCGATTCCATGTCACTCAGCGCGAGGCTACCGCATGGGCTCCTGCCGGCTTTGAGGTGGCCAGCGAGCAGCTATGCCTGCGCCGGGCCACACAGCGCGACATCTACCATTCCGCATCAGCAGGCAAGCTGACCGTCAGCGACGGCTCCTCCACCATTCAAGTGGATGGCGAGAACTTCAGCGTGAGCTTCTCGCGCTCCACGGGACTCATGACTCGCTATCGTGTAGCTGGGCACGACCTGATTTCGAGCGGTCCGCGCTTCAACGCCTTCCGTGTTCCCACCGATAACGATAAGGCGCACAGCGGCGACTGGGATGCCATGGGTCTGCGCGACCTGAAGTTGAAGGGCGGCGAGTGGACCATCGAGCAGCGCGACGATGCCGTTGTGCTGACCGTCACCAATCAATACACTGGCAACTCGCCCGTGGCCTTCACCGACCAGGTGTGCTATACCATCATGCCCGATGGCGCCATCAATGTCAGCAGCATTGTTAATCCGGCGGTGAAAAACAGCATCCTGCCAAAGATGGGCTATCTGTTTGAGATGCCGGCTGGCTATGAGCAATTCGCGTGGTATGGTCGTGGTCCTTGGGACAGCTATCGCGATCGCAAGGAGAGTTGCTTCGAGGGACTCTGGCACAGCACGGTAACGGATCAGTGGACGGGCTTTGTCATTCCGCAGGAAACGGGCAACAAGGAGGATGTGCGCTTCATCGCCCTTACCAACGCTGACGGCGAGGGACTCATGGTCGTGGCACCCAAGGGAATGGCTACCACCGTCGGCCATTGGCGTCCGAAGGACATGTACACGAACCGCGACAATCGCAAGAAGCATCCCTATGAAGTGAACTTCGTCAGCAACAACGTCGTCTGTCTGGATATGGAGAATCGCGCCTTGGGCAATGCCAGCTGCGGACCCGATGTGCTCTCGCAGTATGAGTTGCGTGCCCAGCGACGCACGTTCAACTATCTCCTCCTCCCACTTACCGAACCGCTCTCCGACGAGCAGCTGATGGCTCGCAGTCGCGTGGCAAGCCCGCAGTGTAGTCCCGTAGAGGTGAAAACCCAGCGGGCAGTAGTCACGCTGTCGTGTGCCACCCCCGATGCCGTCATCTACTATAGCCTCGACGGTGGAAAAACGGAACAGGTGTACACAAAGCCCTTGAGTCTTCCCGAGGGAGGCACCCTCACGACCTATGCCACCTGCGAAGGCATGATGCCGAGCCTGAAGAGTGAAATCGTAGTGCCGCTGTTCGTCGACAAACGCCTGTGGAAGCTGGTCAGCGTGGACAGCGAGCATGGCGGCGATAAGGCTACGAATGCTTTCGACGATAACATCAATACCATCTGGCACACCCTCTATTCGGGTAATGTGCCCACGTGCCCTCATGAGATTGTTGTCGACATGGGCAAGACCTATCGCGTGACGGAGTTCCTCTATCAGGGACGCAGCGACGGAAGCAATGGTCGCATCCGCAACTACTCGCTCTACTTCTCCAACTCCACCAATCGTTGGGGCGCTCCGGCTGCTGAAGGCTCGCTGGAGAACACCTCCGACGAGCAGGCGATTGTCCTCACCACACCCGTCGAGGCACGCTACTTCCGCCTGATTGCCCGCAGCGAGGTGGGAGGCAACGCGTGGACGTCGGCAGCCGAACTGGGTGTCGTGGCCACGGCCGTCGTCGACGAGCAGACGGAAAAGTCTTCGCAGATACAGTCGGGAACAACCTATTACCTTCGCGAGAAGACCTCCGGCCTCTACCTGCACTACAAGGCCGCCGACAATGGCGACTTTTGTCTGGCACGCAAGAGCAGCACCGACCAGTCGTTTCGTTTCAAGGTGACGAGGCTTGCCAGGTTCACGTCCTTCTACACGATGGGTGTTGCCTCCGGTATCATTGGCAAGGGCAATGCCAACTGGCGTGCAATGCTCATCACCGATGCCTCGAAGCCCGAGGGGTGGATGCAACTCGAAGAGGGCGACGACCACGTGCGTTTGCGTGGGGCATGGATGGGTAACCAGTACTTCAACTTCGACAGCCGATCCGCAGGCTCCATTGTCTTCACCGACAAGGCGACACCGGCACAGTTCGTGTTGGAGGACGTCACCACCGATGGCATTGCAAATTTTAACATGCCCGAAAGAGAAGAAGATGAAGGGTGGTACACTCCTTCGGGACTGCGTGTGGATGCCCCCGCCAAGCCTGGCCTCTACATCCACCATCACACGAAGGTAGTGAAGCATTAGCAAAGTACAACAACGAGCAACCCGCACTCCCCATTCGCCCCAGATACGCGGGCAGACACGGGGGTCTGCCCCTACAGAGGGGACTACAATATCTCAGAAGGGTATAGTGTCCCCCTCGGGGGACGACAGGGGGGCTTTACCATACTAAACAAGGCTTATATGAAACAATCAACAATGGATAGAAGACAATTCCTACGTAGCTTAGGACTGATGGGAGCAGGTGCACTTGCTGCCACCAGTCCTTGGCTTACGGCGTTTGCATCGGCCGGGGAAACCACGCACGAGCGATGCCGCCTGGGCATGATTGGTCCGGGCTCGCGCGGACGGTTCCTATTGGGTTTCCTTGCCGAGAATCCCAAGTGTGAAATCACCGCCTTTGCCGACATCTATCAGCCATCGCTCGACGAGGCACTGAAGATGGTGCCTACGGCGAAGACTTATAAGGACTATCGCCAGTTGCTGGAGGACAAGGAGATTGATGGCGTCGTTATTGCCACGCCTCTCAACACGCACTTCCAGATTGCCATGGATGCCTTCGACGCAGGCAAGCATGTCTATTGCGAGAAGGCCATCGCCTATACGATGGAGGAAACGCTGGCCATCTATCGCAAGCATCTCGACACGGGGCGGGTGTTCTTCGTAGGGCAGCAACGCCTCTTCGACCCTCGCTATATCAAGATGATGGAGATGATACACCAGGGTGTTCTTGGCAGCATCAATGCGGTGCATGCTTTCTGGAATCGCAATGGCGACTGGCGGCGTGAGGTGCCTTCGCCGGAGCTGGAACGCCTGATCAACTGGCGACTCTACCGCGAATCCTCCAAGGGCTTGATGACCGAGCTGGCCTGCCACCAACTGCAGGTGGGCACGTGGGCCATCGGACAGCTGCCCACCCGCGTGATGGGCACCGGTGCCATCACCCATTGGAAAGACGGCCGTGAAGTCTACGACAACGTGCATTGCATCTACGAGTTTGCCGATGGTCGGCAGATGACCTACGCTTCCGTGATCAGCAACAAGTTCTATGGACTGGAGGAACAAATCTTAGGCCATCTCGGTACGGCAGAGCCAGAACGAGGGAAGTTCTACTTCGAAAACTACGGTCCTGCTCCCGCACCGGCCTTCGTGCAGATGCTGATGGAGTGGGAGGATAAAATCTGGGGAAGCAACACGTTTGCAGGAAGCAGTTGGGACCCAGAGGTGGCACGCAACAATCCTGGTGAGTACATCCTTGGGAAAGCTCCCGACAGCGACGGCTCGTCATTGCTCACCGAGGCTTTCGTAGAGGCTGTGTGCACAGGTAAGCAACCGCCGCGCATTGCCGAAGAAGGCTACTATGCCACCCAGCTCTGCCTCATCGGCCATGAGGCGATAGAGCAGGGCCAGCCGCTCCTCTTCCCTGACAACATGAAAATTAACTATGCTCCTTACGGAACCAAAGCCCCATAGCCTATGCCCAACATTTATATTTCTCACCACCGCATTCGTGTTGAACTGGTGTCGCTGGCCGTCTGTTTCCTGATTGCCACGGGCCTGAACATCTACGCCATCATCCACTACAAGTCTCCCTTCAGCGAGCTGTGGACTTCCATCCTCTATGTGCTGATGGCCACTGCCTTCCTCTATGCCGTCTGGACACTCCTCCGCGTGCTTGTCTATGGCATCAAGAGAATCGTGAATCATAAATCATAAATCTGTATAATCCGAGGATAATAATCATAAAACATAAATCTCATGACCACTCGCAGACAATTTCTCAAGACAATGGGCGCCGGCATGGCCGGAGTAGCCCTCAGTGGCCTACCTTCGTTTGTTCAGGCCGCACCCGCATTGATGACCTCCCACGAAACGGCTGATATGAAGCGCAACAAAGTGCGAGTAGCCTTTATCGGCATCGGCAATCGTGGCGAGCAGGATTTTGACGACTTCCTTCGTACCGGTATGGTTGAGGTTGCAGCCCTATGCGACGTAGACCTCGACGGCAAGCAATGCCAGAAAGTCCTCAGCCGTTTCCCGAAGGTGAAACGCTTCCGCGACTTCCGCGAACTCTTCGAGAAGGCAGCCAACGATTTCGATGCTGTCGTAGCAGCCGTGCCCGACCACATCCACTTCCCTATTGCCATGATGGCATTGACGCATGGCAAGCACATCTATCTGGAGAAACCCATGGTGCGCACGTTCCTAGAGGCAGAACTGCTCATGCAGATGGCCCGCCGCCATCCGGAACTGGCCACGCAGGTGGGCAACCAAGGACACTCCGAGGCAAACTACTTCCAGTTCAAGGCTTGGCAGGAGGCAGGCATCATCAAGGATGTCACCGCCGTGACGGCTCACATGAACAACAGTCGCCGTTGGCATCGCTTCGACCCTGCCATGAAACATCTGCCAGAAGCTGAGCCGCTGCCGCAGGGCATGGACTGGGACACCTGGCTTGGAGCCGCACAGTGGCACGACTACTCATCCAAGTATCATCAAGGCGAGTGGCGGTCGTGGTATGACTTCGGCATGGGAGCACTCGGCGACTGGGGTGCACACATCCTCGACACCGTTCATGAGTTCCTCGATCTCGGCCTGCCTTACGAGGTAACGCTTCTCAACCAGAAGGCCCACAACGACTTCTTCTTCCCGTACTCGTCGACCATCCTCTTCCGCTTCGGTGCGCGTGGTGCAATGCCGCCTGTCGACATCACATGGTACGACGGACTCGACAACCTGCCGCCGCTGCCTGCAGGCTACGGACAGTCGGAGTACAATGCCGACATCCCGTCGACGAACCAGGGTGACACGCCGCGGGCAACACTCAATCCAGGAAAGATCATCTATTCGCGCGACCTTATTTTCAAGGGTGGCAGTCATGGTAGCACGCTCAGCATCATTCCCGCCGACCGCGCTCGCGAGATGGCAAGCAAGTTGCCTGAGGTGCCGAAGAGCCCCAGCAATCATCAAGAGAACTTCCTCCTCGCCTGCATGGGAGAAGAGAAGACGCGCTCGCCCTTCGAAATCAACGGCGTGCTCTCGCAGGTGTTCTGCCTGGGTGTCATCGCCCAGCGCCTGAACGCCCAGCTCTTCTTCGACCCTCGCACCAAGCAGTTCACTAACAATGCCTTCGCCAACGCCCTGCTGGCAGGTGGAGTGCCGCCAAGGAGTGAGTGGAAAGAGTTCTATAGAATTGAACCTTGAACCTTGAACTTTGAACATTTAACTTTGAACTTTGAACTTTGAACTTTGAACATTGAACTTTGAACATTGAACTTTGAACATTGAACATTATGAAATACCATCGTTTATCATTCATCGTCAGCTGCTTTTTGTTGGTTGCTTCATCGTCTTCCCTCTATGCCCAAGAGTGGCAGAATCTTTTCAATGGTAAGAACCTGAGTGGATGGACGCAACGCGGCGGAAAGGCTGTCTACAAAGTAGAAAACGGCACCATCGTCGGTTACACGAAGATGAATACCGATAACTCTTTCCTCTGCACGAAGAAGAACTACGGCGACTTCATCCTTGAGTTCGACTTCCGCATCGACGACGCCTTGAATTCGGGTGTGCAGCTGCGCAGCCATAGCTTGAAGAGTTATATGAACGGACGGGTGCACGGCTATCAGTTCGAGATAGACCCCAGCCCGAGAGCCTGGACGGGTGGCATCTACGATGAGGCTCGACGCGCCTGGCTCTATCCGCTGACGAAGAACCCCGCAGCACAACCGGCTTATAAGAAAGGCGAGTGGAACCATGCACGCGTGGAGGCCATCGGCACGAGCATCCGCACATGGGTGAACGGCGTCGCATGCGCCGACCTCTTCGACGATGCTGACCTCACGGGATTCATCGCACTACAGGTGCACGGCATTGGGAAGGACCAGTCGAAGGAAGGAAAGACCGTTGCTTGGCGAAATATTCGCATCTGTACGGAGAACGTGGCAAGCTATGCTTCGCCCGCTGTGCCTGCCACGCCGCAGGTGAATGCCATCGACAACACGCTGTCGCCACGCGAGAAGGCTGAAGGGTGGCAGCTGCTGTGGGACGGCAGCACCAGCAACGGATGGCGCGGAGCTCGCCTGAACACATTCCCCGAGAAGGGCTGGACCATCAAGGATGGCGTCCTCACCGTTGAAAAGGGTAACGGCGGTGAGAGCACCAATGGCGGCGATATCGTCACTACGAAGAAGTATCGTAACTTCATGCTCAGCGTCGACTTCCAGATCACCGAGGGTGCCAACAGCGGCATCAAGTATTTCGTTGACCCCGGCATGAACAAGGGTGCCGGCTCGGCTATCGGATGCGAATTCCAGATTCTCGACGACCTGCGCCACCCCGATGCCAAACTCGGCGTGAAGGGCAATCGCAAGCTCGGCTCGCTTTACGACCTGATTCCGGCACCCGAGCAGAAGCCGTTCGACATCAACCGCTTCAATACGGCACTCGTCATCGTTCGCGGCAAGCATGTCGAGCACTGGCTCAACGGCGTGAAACTGCTCGAGTACGACCGCGACAGCCAGCAGTGGAATGCGCTGGTGGCCTACAGCAAGTATCGCGACTGGCCCAACTTCGGCAATGCTGCCGAAGGTCACATCCTGCTGCAGGACCACGGCGATGAGGTGCGTTTCAAGAACATCAAAATCAAGGAGCTGCCGTGACCGGTATGTCATGGTACGAAGAACATAATCCCCATCGGACAAATGATAGATGTAGGGACGCGACTTGTCGCATTCTTGGAGTGCAAAAGCAACATCCATAAACGTGGCACGCCACGTCCCTACTCTAAACTCTAAACTCTCAAACTGTCTCTAAACTCTAAACTCTCCGCTCGACGCGAAGCGGCGCTTTCGTAGCGAAGCGGAGAAAGAACTAGAAACTAGAAACTAGAAACCCGAAACTCTTACCTTGAAACTCTTCTACCCCTCTCCCACTGGCCGCAACCGCTATTATGCCTGGTTTGGAGCGCTGCACACACGTGTAGATCTCCTTTTCTATGGACCATACCCCGAAGAGAAGTTTCAGGAAGTGGAAGAGGCTGTCAGGCAACGGCTAGCGGAAATCGAGCAGATGGGCAATCGGTTCGACCCGCAAAGCGAACTCTCACAGGCGGTGCAACTGGCTCACGAGGGGCCCGTCCCCCTGAGTCCGGAACTCTTTACGCTGCTCACCCGCTGTCGTGAAGCGCGCCTGCAGACGGGTGGGCTGTTCGATATCACGGTGAACTCGCCTGCTTTCAAGCCCGGCCTCGCACAGTCTGTCGAGCTGACGGCCGATGGTTGTCTCCGATTGCATACGGCGGACGTCGTTCTCGACCTCTCCGGCATTCTGAAAGGCTACGCCTTGGAACAGCTTCGCACGCTGCTGACGACAAAGGGAATCGCCGATGCCGTGGTCAACCTCGGCAACAGTTCCATCATGGCATTGGGCGACGTGCCGCTCGACATCCCATCGGGCCACTGCCTCACCACATCGGGAAACGCTACCGCCAATCGCCGCCATATCCGCAACCCCTTGACGGGTGCTTTCATCGAGGGAGTGTCCTTGGCGAAGGTCATCACCGCAAATGCAATCGACGGTGAAATTCAGTCCATCGCATCGTTTATACAAACAGCAGAGATGAAAGAAAAACAGACGGGACAGACGAACTTTTTTTGAAGACAGACGGGACAAACGAACGGTAAAGAAGACAGACAGGACAGAAGAACGGATGATTTGTTGCTTCTCTCATTCCATAATTGTACAAAGCATTTGTCCCTTTTCTCCCCTTTAAGCCCTTTTCTCCCCTTTTCTCCCCTTTAAGCCCCAGTAAGACAGACGGGACAGACGAACGGAAGGAAAAAAGAATCAAGGAAGGACGCAGGCGCGCCAGCGCCCCTCCAGCATATCTCAAGCTGCCCTTCTCCCTCCCTACTAAAGTAGGATTATTGTTATCACCTTCTTCACAATATTACTTATTTTGAATTAAGGCTTCTAAGCACTTCTGGTCACCCTTCTCTGCTCCCCTTCGTAGGAAAAACAAGGCTACGGGCGACGTTATGGGGCTTCCTTTTTTTTCTTTCTTTATAATCCTTTCTGCATCGGCAATAGCCTTATATGCATCGTAGTTGGCAGGAACGTAATCATAAACCGTCGACATGATGACAGAATAATAAAAATATGTGCCAGACAAGGGGTAGTCATGCATGATAGAGTCTCGAACGGCAAAATAGCATGCTGTATCTCCTTGCTCAACGATCTTTTTCTTTTCATAAAAAGAAGAAGCTGCCCCGAGAGGAACAAATACTCTGGTGTCAATGAGAGAGAACCAATTGTTCCAATCCATACAAAACCCCAATGCGAAGGGCAAGACGACATATAACAGTAGTTTCTTAATACACTTCATCATTTTCAATCATTTAGACAGATCCAAATTCCATTTTTTTGCTTTATATTCCTCCATCTTCTCCAAGCATTCTGAGTCCCCTTGAAGAGCACCCTCATGGTAAACAATGTATGCAAGCGAGTCAAGCGCATTCATATGATGATTATCGAGATATTTGCAACTCAGGTCTTCAAACTCACGTCCAGACGATGAAAAACCAGATAGTTCTTCAAGTTGCTCTGCATGCACAATATCATACCATAAAAATTCGTACTTAGTCTCAAAGTCAGAAATAGGACTGAAAAAATCCATCCATATGGCAGTATAGTAATTGGCATTACCATTGAGAAGCCGCCTCGTTAAAATGTATCTCCATTCAAGGTTATTGTGTTTCTGACCAATGTAGCCATAAAACATAGCTCCAAAATCACTCATGGTGCCATCACTTGCAACTATTCCATATCTGTTTTCCGGTTTATCAAATATATACTTCTTGTCAAGACCAGATATGATTTTTGCACTCACAATATTGCCTACAGCGAAGGTAAAAGCCATCAGCAATAACAATGATACTATTTTAACTATTTTCTTAACTGTTCTCATCCTGTTCTGATATCTAATAGCTATGATTATTTGATAGTTTTGATTATTTTTTCAAATGCAAATATACAATTATTATTTTTATACCATTATCGGAATTCCTCCTTTTTATATTCGTTAACGATATTTTCATATATTGCTATAACCAATTAAAAAAACTATTGTAACGGAATCCCTCGGCAGGCGTGGCAGCACTGGCATGGGTGCTGCACATGAGCAGGAGTGTAATAATATGCTTATTCATTTGTCAGATTGGTTAATAATCATTTTATGGTCATCCTGATGGCGAAGGTTTGTTACCCTGCCAAACCTTATCACATACAGCGATTCTTTGCATATAGCATCTCACAATCGTTTCCATCAGAATTTACAAGGTGCAAACCAGGCTGGTTTTGCCATTTTTTCGTTTATGAGCATTTCTCGTAACTCTTTTGTCACGAATAATCGACGGAAGGCTTGTCCCCCATATCCGAAATATTCCTTACTAAAATACATGTGAGGAAGAGGATGCTTGTGGATAGGGAAGAAATTAGAGACCAATGGAGAAAACTTTTTAGTTCCACAAACAGGACATAACTCAAAGTCTTCGTTGTTCTCCTCGATATTTAGATATTCATCTATGATTGGAATATCCAACTGTACTACTGAATCTACTATTTCATCCCCTCTTAATTGTCTGACATGCCTGTAACCTATTCCTAAAGGTTCAAAAATCCTATGGTAAAAATCCCTTTGCACGAAAAAAGCATCATAAACCCAATTTAATGTGAAAAGTTTCGATTTAGACATTCGACTTTTACGCAATCTAAAAGAGCCCGTTTGTATTTTATTGCAACCACATTTCATGCAGAGCATTGTTTTGTCATATACAAGTCCCGTCCAAAGGTCAGGGTCACCTTCTGGCTGAGGATACATCCCGCCAGTTGTGCAGTTATACAATATACTGTATTCCGCTTTCTTACGTTCTTTATCACTAAATGAAGCACTAACATATTGCTTGCAACCCCATTCATCGAAAAGAGGTTTAAGTTGCGAATATAAAGCATAGTCTACATCTACAAAATAAACATCAGGGGAATCAATTTTAATACCATACCCCATAAGTACTTTAAGTTGCCTCGTACTTAAATCTTCTACCAATACTTCAACCGTCCTATTCATATCATTCCAAATTTAGTGATTTTATTATTTCAGGATAATCTTTATAGACTTCTTTAGCAGCTTGAATGACTTTTTCTATGGAAAGCATGACCTCAGCGGTCTTGTCTTCTGCATTCAGGTCGTACCAAAGTCCGTCAATCTCTACTTCCTCTGCATGGGCAAGCAGGGGCAATAGTAGCATTGCGATAGCTATAAGTCTTTTCATTGCGAATAGTAGAACTTCCTTCATAGCGAACACCTTTTATTATTATCGTTTAATATGATTGTTTATTATTTGCAAAGTTAGCATTTTCCTTCTTGTCACGCAAGCCTTTTCACGTTTTTAACAGTTTATCCCTTTTTTCCTTCATTCCGTTTTTCATCTTCATCTGAATTCTAGTATCATTGACGTTCGTCGAAAGGCTACGGGTAGGCGACGGAACGTCGGGAATGGATACTTTCGCTCGACAATTCAAAAAAAACGAGTTTCTTTTTGGTATTGTCCTCGCTTAATCGTATCATTGACGTTCGTCGAAAGGCTACGGGTAGGCGACGGAACGTCGGGAATGGATACTTTCGCTCGACAATTCAAAAAAAAACGAGTTTCTTTTTGGTATTGTCCTCGCTTAATCGTATCTTTGCAGGCCAAAATCAGTTATAAATACATAATCAACAACCTAATTATTATTACGAAAAAGATACTATGATTAAAATCTTAACGAGAGAAGAAGCGTTTGCCATGTTGGAAGAACATGGCTTGGATCCCCAGTGGTGTGACACGCCCGTACCCTTCTACGATGTTCCCGTGAGCTGCGGTAATCCGACATTGATTGGCGATTTGGTAATGGGCTATAAGCCTCTGCCGAAGGACATGGTAGACAAGATGGATGGGTTTATGACCCGTGCAAAGGGCGACTCCATGAAGGATGCAGGCATCATCGATGGCGACACTGTGCTGACGGACAAAACGGATCGGCTCTACGATGGAGACATCGTTGTGGCAATGGTCGACGGTGAGTATCTTATTAAGTGCTTTTGCGTCGACACGGATGGGCAGGCGTGGCTGGTGCCACAGAACGAGAACTATCAAGCAATCCCGCTGAAGGAAGAAAACGATTGCTATATCATGGGCATCGTCACAGAGGCGATCAGGCGCTCGCCTCGCATCAACGCCCATGACTGCATGCGATTCATAGAGGAGGCGAAGAAGCAGCAGAATATGCCGAAACGGTTCACGCCGCAGCAGACGTCGAGGGTCATCGGAGCGATGGCATCAGAGATAAAGGTCGGCCGCCACTGGTTTGGCGTGTATCGAATCATGGCAGACTTGGGGATAGTCGGCAAGGATGACTTCGAGGCTTTCTGCGAAAAGGTTGTCGGAGTGGTGCCGATGCATAAACACCTGCCTAAGCAAGTAGAGATGTCACGCTTGAATATTGGCTGCTTCAAAAAACCTTTCGACGAATGGACGGTGGAGACGGCGCCCGTGAAGGGCAAGCGCTATATGAGTTATTACATGGCAGCACAACAGACGAAAAATTTGTTTGAGAAAGGTCATAAATAAGCGGGATAGCCTCAAGAAATTCACAAAAACTCTCACAAGAAACAAATTCTCTCACAAATTCTCTCACAAAATGCGCAAAAAACGGCCGTTTTGTGAGAGTTTTTTTTGTTTTCTCTCACAAAAGGGCAAAACGCTACATAGTTCTCTCACAAACTAGTCAGCGACGGAAGAAAACTTCCGCCGCGTTTTTTTTGTTCATAACTTTGCCGGTGCATTTCAGATGCAAAGCAATTGGCCAATTTGCTGTGAGTGTATTAACATTATTAATTATTTAAAGACAACAAAATGAAACTGAGTTTTAACAAAAACAACCTTCCCTGGATGCTGATCGTCCTAGCCTCGTTTGCAACGGGCTATGGCTACATTCTTCTGTCCCATGTGTTGTTTAATGTCTAACCATTTAAACCCAAGAAACCATGAACATAGAAGAATATCAGCAGCAATTCCTCGGGCTGTTACGCACCAGTGTCGTCACCTTCCACTATCGCAAGAAGGACCGCTCACTGCGCAAGGCCATCGGCACCACGTGCCTCGATTTGATTCCCACTGACTCTCTGCCGAAAGGCATCGGTGCTCCGGCACCGAAGGGCCAGGTACGCTACTACGACTTCACGGTCTCAGGCTGGCGTACACTGCGCCTGGCTCATGTGACGAGCTACAGCCTCGACGCGCAAAGCGCTTCAGTTGAGAGTTTAGAGTTTAGAGTTTAGAGTTAGCCATCCGGATTGCGTTACACCCAACGGTAGGGGCAGACCCCCGTGTCTGCCCGCCAATTATGGGAATTTGTGTCAGTTGTTCGGGCAGACACGGGGGTCTGCCCCTACAGCTCACAGCGACACAACCGGCAAGGGAAATCATAATTATTAATTATTAATTTTCAATTATACATTATTTGAAGGTGAAAGCAAGAATATTAACCAAAGAAAACATCAGCCAGATGCGCCGCAACGCGCTGGCGATGGTGGCCAAGAGCAACTATCTCGACTACCGCTCGAAGCAACTGGAGCTCTGCAACAACATTGCGAGCCTGGTGCACGTCTTCGGCGTCGACACCTGCGTGCGCACCACGTGGTATTTCGACCACAGCGATGAAGATCTCTCGTTCCACTTGTGCTACACCAAGCCTACCGAGGATTTGCAATTCCAGCCTGATGCCAGCACGATCTATGTGTTCTTCCCCCGCTACAGCGCCGACGAGCACAAGGCTGGCATCACCAAGAGGCTCAACGAGTTCTTCGACCAGCTGGAACGAATTACTAATCATTCACCATTTAAAAAGTAAACACCGAAATTATGAAAACAAACATCACCATTAACGATATTGATAAGGTACGCGCCCAAGCCTTGCGCTGGGTGAAGCGAAGTGAGAAATGCCGTTTCGAAGGCATGCCCTTCTACCTCTTGCACATCGGCCGTTGCATGAAAAGGCTCGGCTTCGACTATGCCGTGAAAGAAATGACGGATGCCACACAGGGCGATTGCATCGCAATAGGCTTCGTACTTTGGGACGACATCAGGAATCCAAGAAAGTTACAGTCTTATGGAATCATGACTTTCCGAAAGGAGTTGTCTGCCCAGAAGCGTTCGGAACAGCTTTCACAGAGAATCGTCGATGCCTGCCAACTGCTGGCAGACCATCTCTACGAAGGACCCACACCAGCGTAATCGACACCCAACCGTAGGGGCAGACCCCCGTGTCTGCCCGCTATTTATGGGAATATGTGTCCGTTGTTCGGGCAGACACGGGGGTCTGCCCCTACAGTTTGCAGCGACACAACCGACAAAGCATTCGTCCCTTTTATTCCCTTTTAATCCCTTTTAATCCCTTTTAAACCTTTTAAAAATTTTTCGAATGACAAATGAAATTTGGCACAAGTGTGAAGTGCCGTATACCCGATACGAAGTGAGCAACCTAGGCCGTGTGCGCAACGCACACACGGGCCTGGTGCTCCGGCCAAGGAAGGTTTCTCATGGTTATCGGAAAGTTACGCTGTTTTATAAAGGTCAGCAAAAACATTGTTATGTTCACAACCTCGTGGCCACCGCCTTTGTGGAAGGTTGGCGCGAAGGGTTGGAGGTGAACCACAAGAACGGTGTGAAGACCGACAACCGGGCCGACAACCTAGAGTGGGTGACACGTAGTGAGAACCATCAACACGCCCATGACGTGCTATTGCTTGACGTGAAGCCCGTTGCCTTGCTCGACGAGCGAGGCCACCTGCAATGGCTCTTCAATAGTGCCCGTGCATGCAGTAGGATGATGGGTGGCAATGTGCAAGAGCATATCAGGAAGAAATTCCACTACCACGGCTTTCGCCCTCGCTACATCTCCGTGCCGATGTATCGCGAGATTGTGCATCTGGTTAACGTGCATCACTACACCCTGCATTCAGCGTGGATTGAAGCAAACATGCCGCAGAGCGACAGTTCAAATGGTTCAAATGGTTCAATGCAGCAGAGCTGCGGTTCAAATGGTAATCCAGCCGTAGGGGCAGACTCCCGTGTCTGCCCGAACAACACGCACCCAGCAGCTCAAACAGGCGAGGGTAATCATAATTATTAATTATCAATTATTAATTATCAATTATCCAATGAAAAAGACAACATTTGTTCTCTATAGCGAACAATGGGGCCCGCTCAGCTGTCTCAGCGATGAGCAGCTGGGCAGGCTCTTTCGACACATCTTCTGTTGGCTCATCGATGGCTCGGGAGATGTGAAGAAGGAAGAGCAACTGGTGGAAACCGACATTCTTATTCCTTATCGTTTCATGACTACGCAAATCTCTATTGACACCGAGAAGTTTAAACGGAAATGCGAAAAGAACCGACAAAACGCACTGAAAAGATGGTCTAAAAACAAAAAAAATGCGACCGCATATTTCGCAATGCATAATGAGAATGAGAATGAGAACGAGAATGAGAACGAGAATGAGAATGAGAATGAGAATGAGAATGAGAACAGCAGCATAGCTGCTGTAGGCATTAGCGAACCAGTCGCTAATGCAGAGGAAGCGGCGGCGGCAGATTCTTTTTTTGAAAAAGCAGAAAAAGAGTGGATGCCGTGGTTCAACCGCCTGCTGGATGGCTACGAAAGTCAGATTCCGCGACTGCGAATGATGACGAAGCCAAGGGCAGAAAGACTGCGAGAGCTGCTTGAAAAGTATGGCCGCGATGTGGTTGCCGAAACCTTTCGCAAGGCTGCCGGCTCGCAGTTCCTCAACGGACGAGGCACGAAAAACAAGTTCATTGCCAAGTTCGACTGGATTATCGACGAGAAACATTTCTTGGATATTTTAGAAGGTAACTTTAACGGATAAGGAGCCCCTCCCCCCAAAAAGGGGGTGGGGGTTCTTTCTCCGCTTCGCTACGAAAGCGGCAGAGCCGAGCGGAGAAAGGTTCAGAATCGTTAAGATGCGCTGCGCGCAGTTGAGAACCCCTATAGGTGTGTGCAAAAGCATTCGTCCCTTTTAATCCCTTTTATTCCCTTTTAAACCCTTTTAAACCCTTTAAAAAACATGAAAAGAAACGAAATTATAACCGACATAGGCGAACGTCTCACCGATGCCATCTACGAACTCAACGATTCGTTTGAGTGGGACTACTGCGAAGAGAGCGGCTCGAGAAGCCACTCGTGTACCGCCTGCATCAAGTATGAATATGGCGGTAAGGAGTATGATGTGCAAGTGTGGGCCTGCTGGCCGCACATCGGCGAAGATACGCTGGAAGTAGAGATCTCCGGCGGCAAAGGCAAGGCTGGCCGCTGGAAATACTACGACAGCTTGGAACAAGCCGTCGTGGAGTATCTGAACGCAAACATCACGATGAGCGACCTCCTCTCCAGCCTGCTGGAGCAGCTGCAGGACTGCTACGAAGACGAGTGGGAAAGCCACGGCTTCCGTGATGCGCAGGACTACTATAGCTGGCGCTATGGAGCCCCCCTCTAATCCCCCCAAAAGGGTGGAAGCCATGCGCCCAGCGTTGTCGGCATCCAACCGTAGGGGCAGACCCCCGTGTCTGCCCGAACAACAACGAACACCCAGCGACGCCCCAAAGGGGCAGCAGCTAACAGCCCAGGGCATCGCCCTGGGTTTTTGTGTAGGTGTTGTTTTTTTCGCGCTG